>ERZ842401.2525-NODE-2525-length-24380-cov-6.590421_pt1 | contig 24380 bp, 22 predicted proteins | sample MGYA00521270_ERZ842401 | MGnify/ENA primary metagenome ERZ842401 (study PRJEB31892, sample SAMEA3878208) | bioreactor metagenome | biome: Moose rumen | place: Sweden | collected 2011-10 | study: EMG produced TPA metagenomics assembly of the PRJEB12797 data set... | reverse complement strand
CTGCCAGTCCTCCAGTCCCAGCTGGAACATCTCGGTCAGCGCCATCAGCGCGAAGGCCGCATCGGCTGATCCGCCGCCCAGGCCGGCGCCGACCGCAGAGCGCTTGGTCAGGCGGATCTCCACCGGCGGCAGGTCGAAGTCGGCCTTGAGCAAGGCGTAGGCGCGCAGCGTCAGGTCGTCCTCCCAGGTCACGTTGTCGGAGGGGACGAAGCGCAGCCGGTCCGAAGGCACGATCTCCAGCACGTCCGACATGCCGAAATACGGCACAAACAGGGTCTCGATGTCGTGGTAGCCGTCCGGACGCTTGCGCAGGACGCTCAGCCCGAGGTTGATCTTGATGTTAGGGAAGACTTGCATGAATTTCATCGGCTAAGGCGTCGCCCAGGCGTCGTGCCACCGGTGCGAGGAAGGCCTGCATCTGCAGGTGCCGGGCCTCGGCTTCGGGGATGCCGCGCGAGCGCAGGTAGAACAATTCTTCGGGATTGAGGTAGCCGGTCGTCGCGCCGTGGGAGCACTGCACGTCGTCGGCATAGATCTCCAGCTGCGGACGGGATTCGGCCCGGGCCGTGTCGGAAAGCAGGAGTGCGTGGTTCTCCTGGAAGGCCTCCGTCTTCTGGGCGTCCCTGGCCACATACACCAGCCCGTCGAATTCCGCACGTGCGCTGCCGCCCACTATGCCGCGGAAAACCTGCCTGGAGCGGGAGCCGCCCACCAGATGCCGCACAACGAAATCGAACTTCACCTGCTCGCTGTGGGGGCTCAGGTAGAGCCCGAAAATCTCGAGATTCACCCCGGATCTGCCTATGTTGATTTCGAAGGGAATTTCGGCGCTTACCCCGGGCATCACGATGAATGTGAGGCGGAGCTGCTCCTCCTCATTCAGCGTCAGGCGCTTGGGCACCTCGTCTATCCCTACTCTGTATATCCTATCCATTGATGCTCTCGAATCCTTCGGTTTCTATCTGCCCTGCAAGCTCCATCCCGCCGGTGGCGACAATGCGCCCGTCTTTGAGTACGTGAACCACGTCGGGGGTTACGAGGTCGAGGAGGTGCTTGTAGTGGGTGATGATGATGGCGGATTTCTCCGGGCTTCGAAGGGCGTTCACCCCGTCGGCCACCACCTTGAGGGCGTCGACGTCGAGCCCGGAGTCGGTCTCGTCGAGTATGCTGAAGATCGGGTCGAGCATCGCCATCTGGAAGATTTCGTTCCGCTTCTTCTCTCCTCCGCTGAAGCCCACGTTCACTTCGCGCTTGGCGAACTCTCCCTTCATCCCCACGAAAGCCATCTTGTCTTTTAGGAGTTTGAGGAACTGGCCTGCGCTGAGCTCCAGTTCTCCCTTGGCCTTGCGGCGTGCGTTCACCGCTGCTTTCATGAAGCCCGTTATGCTCACGCCGGGTATCTCTATCGGGTACTGGAACGAGAGGAAAAGCCCTGCCCAGGAGCGCTCCTCGGGACTCATCGCCAGCAGGTCCTGCCCGGCGAAGCTGATGCTGCCGGAAGTGACCGTGTAGTCCGGACGCCCTGCCAGCACCGCACTGAGAGTGCTCTTGCCGGCCCCGTTCGGGCCCATCACGGCGTGGATCTCGCCGGGTTTTATGGTCAGGTTGATGCCGTGGAGGATTTCCTTTCCTTCGATTCCGGCATGCAAGTTGTGTATTTCGAGTAAATTTTCCATTCTTTATCCTATAGATCCTTCAAGATTGACTGAAAGCAGTTTCTGGGCTTCGACCGCGAATTCCATGGGGAGGCGGCTGAGTACTTCGCGGGCATATCCGCCCACTATGAGGCCCACCGCGTCTTCGGGGCCGATGCCGCGCTGGGCGCAGTAGAAGAGCTGGTCTTCGCTGATGCGGGAGGTGGTGGCCTCGTGCTCCACTATGGCCGTGGGATTGGCGTTGCGGATTACCGGGAAGGTGTGCGCCCCGCATTTGTCGCCGATGAGCAGGCTGTCACACTGGCTGTAGTTGCGGGCGTGCTGCGCGCCGGGATTCATCCGCACGAGCCCCCTGTAGGAATTCTCGCTGTGACCTGCGGAGATGCCCTTGGAGACTATCCTGCTGCGGGTGTTGCGGCCGATGTGGATCATCTTCGTGCCCGTATCCGCCTGCTGCCAGTTGCCGGTGAGGGCCACGGAGTAGAACTCGCTGCTGGAGTTGTCGCCCATCAGGACGGTGGAGGGATACTTCCATGTGATTGCGGAGCCGGTCTCGACCTGTGTCCAGCTCAGGTGGCTGCCGGTCCCCTTGCAGAGTCCGCGCTTGGTGACCAGGTTGAGGATGCCGCCGCGGCCCCGGGAATCTCCCGGATACCAGTTCTGCACCGTGCTGTATCGCACGTCGGCATCCTTCTCCACAATTATCTCCACTACCGCCGCGTGGAGCTGGTTCTCGTCGCGCATCGGGGCGGTGCAGCCCTCCATGTAGCTCACGCTCGCGCCTTCATCGGCGATTATGAGCGTGCGCTCGAACTGGCCAGTGCCGCTCGCGTTGATGCGGAAGTAGCTGCTGAGGTCCATCGGGCACTTCACGCCCTTTGGGATGTAGCAGAAGGAGCCGTCGGAGAAGACCGCGCTGTTGAGCGCCGCGTAGAAGTTGTCGGCGACGGGCACGACGCTCGCGAGATACTTCCGTACGAGGTCGGGATGTTCCCTGACCGCCTCGGAAAAGCTGCAGAAGATGATGCCTTTGTCTGAGAGTGTCTTGCGGAAGGTGGTGCTGACGGACACCGAGTCGAACACCGCATCCACCGCCACCTTCGACTTGACACCTGCAAGCACCTCGCGCTCCTTGATGGGGATGCCGAGCTTGTCGAAGGTCTCCTGCAAGGCGGGATCTATCTCCTTCGGGCGGTCCTCATCCTTCTTGGGAGCTGCGTAGTAGATGATGTCCTGGAAGTCGATCTCCGGCAGGCGGCTGAGGTGCCCCCACTTCGGCGGAGTCATTGTCTGCCACTTGCGAAAGGCCTCCAGACGGAAGTCCAGAAGCCACTGAGGTTCGTCCTTCTTGGCCGAGATCAGGCGTATGATGTCTTCGTTCAGGCCTTTGGGGACGAATTCCTGTTCTATATCAGTAACAAAACCCTCGCTGTATTCCTTCTCTGCCGCCGCTGCGAGGATGTCTTTTTCTTCTGTCATAGATTACAAAGATAGTTATTTTATTTGTGCAAAGTTGTATCTTTGCACAAATGAATACATTCGGACAATATTTCAAAGTTTCCATCTTCGGAGAGTCGCACGGGCCCGCTATAGGCGTGGTGCTGGACGGGGTGCCGGAGAATATTCCTTTGGAAGAGGAGGATTTTGCTGCAGACATCGCCCGCAGGGCCCCGGGTGCGGTGGGGACTACTCCCAGGCGCGAGGCCGACAAGCCCAAGATATTGAGCGGAGTTTATGAGGGCTACACTACCGGTGCGCCCCTTACAATAGTTTTCTGGAATTCCAACGTGCAGAGCCAGGATTACGAGCAGTTCGCTTCGGTTCCCAGGCCCGGGCATGCGGATTTCGTGGCGAACATCAAATATAACTTCGCGAACGATCCACGCGGGGGCGGGCATTTTTCCGGCCGCCTTACCCTGCCCATCGTGGCTGCGGGAGTGGTCGCGAAGAAGATCCTGAATGCGGAATACGGCACGGAGGAGGCTCCTCAGAAGCTGGATGTTTCGATATCGGCGCAGCTGCTGGAGATAGGCGGGGAGAAGGATCCTTCCAAGTGGGATGCCCTGCTGAAGGCGACTGCTGCCGAGGGAGATTCGCTGGGCGGAGTGATAGAGTGTACCGTGACAGGGCTCGGTGTAGGCGTGGGGGATCCTTTCTGGGATTCGGTGGAGTCGTGCCTGGCCCATGCGGTTTTCGCCATCCCCGGCGTACGCGGAATAGAATTCGGCGACGGTTTCGCCGCGGCGCGTATGCGAGGATCCGAACATAATGATCCCTTCGGGCCGGAAGGCCCTGTGAAAAACGGTTCCGGCGGCGTGAACGGCGGCCTCACCAACGGCGCGCCGGTGGTGTTCCGCGTGGCCGTGAAACCCACCTCCAGCATCGCCAAACCCCAGAAGACATGGGACTTCGAGAACAAGAAGGAGACTTTGCTTCAGGTACGCGGCCGCCACGACGTCTGCTTCGCCCGCCGCACCCCTGTCATCGTCGAAGCCATGACCGCAATCGTACTCGCGGATTTGCTGTAGATTTATTCAAAGGGATTCTCCTGCGGGCCTCCTTTCCATTTGAGCTGGCGGACGGTGGCGCTTTGCACTTCCTTGCGGAGTTTAAGCGGGGTGGCGACGAACCAGGTGCCGTCGCCGAGGGTGCAGAATCCAGTGCAGGCATCGCTGAAACGCCATCCGCGCACTCCCTTCACGGTGCTGAGCAGACCTTCCTGAAGCAGCGACAGGCTGAGGTGCTCGCCGTCGTCTTCCAGCCCGCGGAGCACTTTCCTCGCCGGCTTCTGCTGCACCGGCACGGCGAACAGGCTGAAGTTGGGAAATTCGGGCTTTTTACCGGCGTAGGAGGCCATGAAGATGCATCCCGTCTTGGGGTCGTAACACAGGTTCTGCACTCCCCAGGTGGTATTTCCGGTGAAGATGAAGTACTTGGCGGTCGCCTTCGGGGCCGTCACTCCGGGCTTGAAAGACTCGGGTTTGTACTCCAGCAGTATCTGGTGGTCGTTGTCGCGGCGGGAGATGTCGCCGTAGATACCGTAGGCTACATAGAGGCGCGGCTTTCCGTTCTTCTTTCCTATCTGCGGAGCGATGGTCACGCCGTCGATGCCGGAGCAGCCGTACCTGGTCTTGTAGTCGGCGATGGCTTCCGCCACTTCGAAGGTCTGCATGTCCATGCGGTCCACATCAACCACAGCTATGTAGAAGCGCGACTCGTCCTGGGTGTAGGCATCCTTTCCCAGATGCGAAGCGATCCCGCGTCCGATTTCGTCGTCCTTGCATTCCAGCGAAGCATAGAGCTTGCGGGCCAGGGCGTCGAAAGTCATGGCCCCGAGATGCCCGTTGATGGAATCGAGTTTTTCGAGCACGTTGCCGTCGTAATCCACCTTGACCAACGAGGTGGTGAAGGAGAGATAGAAGCAGCGGGCTGCTGTGTCGATGGCCATGCCCTGCACGTGGTCCTTGCTTTTTATGTTGACATCGAATTTCGCAGGGAGCGCCTGCGCACCGGCGCACAAAGCCGTGGCCGACAAGGCCAGCGCAATCAGCAAAAGGGTTGTGATCTTTTTCATAAGATGCAAAAATACTATCCCTTTCTCAAAAACACAACTCCAAATCTGTGCCGCGCGTAAGGGAATCAGGCAATTATTTTGTATTATTGTAAAAAATACCGATTTGATATGACATCTGAAGAAAGAATAGCAGCAGCCCTCAATGTGGCGACCGACACCAAGGCCTTCGAACTCGGGCAGGGCATCCTGGGACGCGTTCCCGCATTGTTTAATGAATATTTCCCCGGCCGCAAGGCCGTTCTGGTGGCCGACAGGAACACCTGGCGCGTGGCCGGCGCAGAGGTCTTCGAGGCCCTGCAGGCCGCCGGCATCCCCATGCAGAAATTCCTCATCGAGGAGGATGAGTTCCACGCCGACTGGGATCATATCGAAGTGCTCGACAAGGTGCTGGACGACACCGGCGCAGTGGCGGTTTCGGTGGGATCCGGCACCATCAACGACCTCTGCAAACTCACCTCGCATCATCACAAGCAGAGCTATCTTACCGTTCCTACGGCAGCGTCGGTGGACGGATACACCTCCTTCGGCGCGTCCATAACCTATCAGAATGCGAAGCAGACCTTCGACTGCCCCGCTCCTGTGGCGGTAGTGGCGGATGTCGACGTGATCGCGGCCGCCCCGAAGGACATGACTGCGGCAGGTTATGCGGATCTGGCGGCCAAGGTGCCTGCCGGCGCGGAATGGATGATTGCTGATGTCGTGGGCGCGGAGCCCATCATCCCCGAAGCATGGCACGTGCTGCAGGACTGCCTCGACGAGCTTCTGTCCGACCCCGCAGGCGTTGCCGCCGGAGAACCCTCCGCCGTCGCCGGCCTCTTCGAGGGCCTGATCCTCAGCGGCTTCGCGATGCAGGCAGCCCGGTCCAGCCGCCCCGCATCCTGCTGTGACCACCTCTTCAGCCACATCCTCGACATGACCCACCACCGCTACAAAGGCAAATTCGTTTCGCACGGATTCCAGGTGGCGATAGGCACCCTCACCATGTGCGCGGTGTTCGACGAATTCCTGAAATACGACCTTTCCGATCTGGATGTGGATGCGTGCGTGGACGCATGGCCTTCGCTGGCCGACGAGCAGTCGCGCGCGCTGAAGATCTTCGAGAACTTCCCGGCTCCCCGGCTCGGGTACGAGAACATCACCAAGAAATATGGCGATGCCGCAGAGGTGCGCCGGCAGCTTGAGGCAGTCCGCGCCTGCTGGCCCTCCCTGCGCGAACGTCTTGCCGGGCAGGTCTGGAGTTTCGCCAAGATGCAGGAATGCTTCAAGATCGCGGGCGCGCCCTATGAGCCTGAGCACATCGGCATAACCCGGGCCGACATCCGCGACATGTTCCCCATTGTGCAGCTGATGCGCTGGCGTTACAATCTGCTCGACCTCGCCAAGCGCGGACGCTTCTACGACAAGCTGGTCACCTCCGTCTTCGCCGAAGGCGGCGCCTGGGAGATTCTTTGACGGCGGGTGTGTTGCCGTGCTGCCGTGCGGTGTTTTCTGTGGTTGTGCTGTTGTGGCCGTGCTGCCGTGGAGCGAAATTATCTGATTTATAGCGGATTATGAGAAATGCCTCTACAGCATGGTCTGTAGAGGCTGTTTTAGTAATAGATTGAATATCAACAGGATCTGCGCCACCTATATTATTTTAAAGCGGAGATACTTACACAATTGCTGTCTCGATGCCCTGGTTTCATACTCCAGACTATACATTAAACTGACCCTTTTTGCTAAAGGCAGTTTCAAAACATCCTTCACATGCTTGAGACCATGTTTGGACTGCAGCACTTTTGGAATTACATAATATGGTTCATGGCTTCCGGGGACAAATTCTTCCTTGACATCATACTCGTTTCCCTGATTTGAAGCGAAGGCCAAACATGCCGTCTCATAAGAACCATAATAAGAGATCAACTCATCGTAGTCGATAACATTGTAGGATACTATGATATAATCAATCAGTTGGTTCTTTTCTTTCATCGATAAAGGTGCAAACATGCGTTCCAGCCATTCATGCTTCAGGTATATCATTGCCGATGCATAATATTTTATCATTTTAATAGCCTTTCTTAACGGCTTTGAAGCTTCCCTGAGTACGATTTTTTCGGAAAAGGGGTGGTCGCTGACCGCAAATGCAAGAAAGGTCCATCTATAATCTTGTGCCCTTCTACACAATTTTTTCTCGCCGGGATTATTGTAAAGATATGAACAAGCATTTCTTATCGCTTTTATCCCGGTTTTAGCGGCGAAACCAAAATTACGACGGAAAACCGACCCTTTTGTCCCCATGCTTATATTGAATTCTCTTGCATACAATGAGCTGTATTCCTGCACAAAACCGCTGACTTCTTTTCTTTGTGATACTTTTGCGAGTAGGTGGGTGTGGTCGAACATAGGACAAACGCCGAGGAGTTTGATATTGTACCGCCTTGCACATACACAAACTATAGAGAAGAATACAAGAAAATCAGGGATGGTATAAAACAATAGAAACCCATTGATCGTTCTCTGATAAATATGTCCGAGTTTCTTTTCCATAAGCCTTTTTTGCTAAAAGGTAAGGAAACTCTTTTTGTTCTCGTAGGTACGATATGGGGGTATTTTTTGAAATAAATGTTTGGTGCTGGTTAACTATTTGATAATCAATAATATCATATAAACGCCTCTACAGGGCGTACTGTAGAGACGCTATGGGTAAATGGCGGTAAATCAGGCGATTAAGCGCCACGCAACCCCACGCAACTCCACGCAGCCATGTCTTACACCACCGCTGCCGCAGCTCGCAGCAACAAACCTCCTATCCGTGCGGTGTCCTAGTCGAACATCTCCCAGAAACCGGGGAAGGATTTGGCGACGCAGGCGGTGTCGTCGATGACCACGGGGGTGTCTGCGCCTATGGATGCTATCTTCAGGGCCATGGCCATGCGGTGGTCGCCGCGGGAACTGAAGTTGCCGCCGCGCAGCATCCGTCCGTTCAGCATGCGGGAGCAAAGCGTCTCTCCGAAAACATGCAGGTCGTCGCCTTCGATAAAGGCACGCACGCCCAGTCCGGAGAGCATCTCCAGGATGGCCTCGGCGCGGTTGCTTTCCTTCCCGGTCAGGCGTCCGGCCCCGGAAATCACGCTTTCGCCGGCGCAGAAGGCTGCGAGGACCGATACTATGGGGAAGATGTCGGGCGCGTTGTTGAGATCCGCCTCAAAGCCTTCCAGCGGAGCGCGGCTGATGCAGACGGCTCCGTCGAGTTCCGACACCACCGCTCCGGCTTCGACCAGGATGTCGGCGATGGTGAGGTCCGCCTGCAGCGAGGATGTATCCAGCCCGGACACTTCGGCCTTGCCGTAGAGTGCGCCGGCGACCAGGAAGTTGGCGGCGCTGCTCCAGTCTCCCTCGATGTCGAAGTCGGCGGCGTGGTAGCGCTGTCCGCCGCGGATCTTGAAGGTCACTCCCGTGCATCCGCTCCAATCCTGCTCCTCGATCATCTTGGCGTCTCCCTCCATCTCCGCGGAGATCTTGATTCCGAAGCGCTTGAGCACGTCGCAGGTGATGAACATGTAGGGGATGCTCTTGGGGTCGGTGATGATGAGGGTAGAGGGGCCCTCGAAGAGCGGCAGGGCGGTGAGCAGGCCGGAGATGAGCTGGGATCCGTCCTTGCCGGAGATCTCGGCCACGCCGGGGATGATGCGGCCTTCCACGCGCATGGGGACGGTGCTTTCGCGCACTATCACTCCGAAGGAGGCCATGATGTCGCTCACTCCCTTGAGGGGGCGGCGGGTGAGGGTTTTTTCGCCGGTGATGGTGACGGGACGGTCGTTGATAGTGGCCATCAGGGGGATCATCAGGCGCGTCAGCAGCCCGGATTCGCCGGTGTGAAGGGTTTCGAGGTTCGTGTGTGCTCCGCCGATGCCGTCGATGCTCAGGGTGCTGCCGTCGATGCGGACTTTGGCTCCGAGCGTGCGGGCTGCCGCGAGTGCGGATTCGCTGTCGGCGCAGGGAGAATATCCGCGGAGATGGCTACGGCCTTCGGCGAGGGCGGCTGCGATGATGGCCCTCTGCGCGAAGCTCTTGGAAGCGGGCATCTGCAGGGAGTTGCGGAAGAATCCGCGCCAGTTGCCGTACACTTCGCGGTGCATGGAGAGATAGTCGGTCTGCCCCGGGGCGGCAGGCTCACCCGGAAGGCAGGCGTAGCTGAAGGGCGCGCCCTGCTTCAGGCATTCAATGCGTGTCGCGCGGCCTTCGGGGCCCATGGCGAAGGCCAGCAGCCCTTTGGCCTGACGGCCTTTCTGGCTGTCCGAACCCCCTGCACCCCCTTCCAGGGGGACTTTTTCGCTTCGCGGCTGGCAGAAGCCAGCTTGTCGCTGCGCTCCATAAGCGTTACTGTATAGCGCGAGCACGCGAGCGGCGTCTTCCGGAGTATGGGCGGTGGTGACGACCTTCGCGATGTCGGCGCCGTAACGGTAGCAGCGGTCGCGTACCTGCTGCAAGTACTCCAGGTCCGGAGTGCCTTCGAAGTCGTGGAAAGAGCGGATGATCTCCGTGCCGCACTCTTCGCATATCGCGCGGAAGCGCTTGCTCAGCGCCACGTCCGCCTCCAGTTCCAGGTCGGCGAAGCGCGCTCCGGCGCGGATGGCAACGCTGAGCCTGCGCTCGGCCTCTTTCGCTCCGACTTCTGCAATGCGGCAGGTCGCGATAAGCGGCGTATCGGTGTTGGCGAAAAGGTCTTCTATCTCGTCGTTGGAGAGCTTGCAGCGGTCCAGGCGGATCTCCGCCATCTCTATCCACGGATCGTCCAGAAGGGCCAGTATCTCTTCATATGTTTTATTCTGTATTGTTGTGCAAATCATATCCTTGCGTTTTCAGGTGCAAAGATAGTAAAAGATAACGTTGGATTTTGCTGGTGTGTTTGCAAAACTGGCGGTTTTGCAGACGAGTGGCCGCTTTTCAGTCAGGTTGTATGCAGAAAGGGCGGTTTTGCAGACGGGGCGTCAGGAATAGTGCGGATGCATTCAGGTGCGGGCAGAAAAAAGGCCGTGTTTCTGCCAGAGGAAAGGTGCAGAAGGCTTGTCTTCTTTTTAACGCGCTACAGTTCTAGGCAAGTTCTACTGTATCTATGCAAAAAACGGCGTATAGCGGAATGGATTTAATTTCATTTGCAAATCCGAAGTTCTTACCGGATATCCTGTAGGCGAAAGGACAGTTGTACGTCTTTTTGAAATTGTTCATACTGATAGCATTTACCTTCCGCCCTTTTTTTACCTCGACAGGAATGATATTTATCCCATCCTGGAGCACGTATTCTATTTCCTGTGTATTGTCATTTTTCCAATAGCGAAGGGGAATCCCATTCGCAGCCAGGGCTTGGCCAACATAGTTCTCAGCTACAGATCCAAGGATGGTGTTATCAGTTTCTATAGAATTCAGCAGTATCTGTACCGGCATCTGTGCCTTGGTATTCAGGAGGCCGACATCCGACATGTAAATCTTGAAATTACTGTCATCTTCCTGAGCGGAAAGAGGAATGAACCCGTGCGATATCAACTTGCACTTATGCACAGTTCCGGCGAGGATAAGCCACTCTATGGCTTCTCCGAATATCTTGGCTGTCCCACCCTTCATGGCAAGTTTGTATTGGAACTTGCGATTTTCCTTTGCCAGTTGGGAGGGGATGCTGTTGAAGCAGGCCCTTATCTTTACAGTTGTGGCCGGTTTTGCGTATTTGGCCATATCGGCATTGTATCCAACAAGTATGGACTGCTGCACGGTCCTACATTCCAGATAACTGTGCGTGTTCACCCATCTCTGCACACTCTCCGGCATACCACCAATGACCAGATATTTTTGATACAGGTCCATTGCCAAAGAATGCACCGATTCAGGCATGGCTTCATTTGACAGGAAGTGGGAACGGATATCCTGTGCCAGAATGTCATATCCCGTTGCCCAAAGGAACTCCTCAAAATCCATAGGGAAAAGACGAAGTTCATCTACCTTTCCGACAGGATAAGAGAACTCTTCTCTCTCTCTCTTCTCTTCACCCTCGTCAGGCTTGTTCTCTTGGTTCACAGCAACACCCAAAAGACTTCCCGCTGCCACTATATCATACTGCGGATAGTCTTCTTGAAAGTATTTCATGGCAAGGAGAGCCCGTTTGCAATCCTGAATTTCATCCAAAATGACCAGTGTCTCGTGTTGAAGGATACGCACGTTGTACAAGGTCTCCAAGAATGCAATGATTTCCAAAGGGTTAATATTGTCTTTGAGGAAATTGCCAACATCTGGAACCAGATCAAGACTTACCTTGATGTAATTCTTATAGTACTCCTTGCCAAACTCTTCCAGAATGAAAGTCTTTCCAACCTGACGTGCCCCCTGAAGTATCAGTGGCTTATGTCCCGGCCTGTTTTTCCAATCTATAAGTTTTTGCGTGATTTTCCTTTTCATGACATGTACTTTTTTCCATTCAGTGGCAAAAATAACAAAACATGGCGAAAAGTAAAATAATTTTTGATTTTTTCCAACCTTTTATACGAAATCAAGCTCCCCGTAGTGGGGAGCCTGGTTGATTTATGCCTGCGACATCATCGCGTGACTCTTGAGAAACGCGCCAGGCGTTCCTTTACAATCCTCAAATACATCCTCTTGTATTTCTCGGGCAGGAAGGAACGGGACACCAGGGTTTCTGTCAGTTCCGGCAGCCTCATGTAGCGGTCCAAAATCTTTTCGATGCGTTTTGACCGGAGCCCAATCAGCTCACCGAAGTGCTCAAAATCCTCCCTGCAAGGATGTCCGGTTTTGTCGTACACGTCACTTCTGAGCATTCTCCCGGAAAGACCGCCGTCAAGGCCGAAATCACCTCCCACAACATGCAAACTGGTGTTAATCAAGTCATACGCCGGGGAAAGACGGTAATCTTCGTCTCTACGGATGAGAGAGAAGTTCTTCAGGTGGTCGTCCCCGTTTCCGTAGATGTAGTTGAACACGACAAGATCAAAAAATCGTTCCATGTCCACCATCCATGCCGACACATTCCGCCTGATTCCGTCGGCAATGTCCTCATAGCATCCCGAGTACTTGAAGTTCTTCCCTCCACCCGATTCCCGTCTCTCAAGAACGGAAGCGAAATCCTCCATCGGCAACTTGCTTCCGTCCGGTTGAATATCGAACCTGCGGGTTATATAGACAACCTGTCCGTCCTTGGAAAAGCAAAGCCCGTTGTCGGCCGTTGCAATGCCATATACTTGAGAGGCAATCTGCATCGTCAGGTGTTCATTTGCAGGAATGTGCCTCCGCGTTGCAATAGTCTCGTCCCATGGAGCGGGCTTGAGGATGTGCGTTGACCGCTCTCCCTCCCTGGCGAGACGGATGATTCCGTTATCTATCACGGCTGGGAACTTTTCCTGGACACCCGAAACGGAAATGAGCCCGGCGGACTCAACGGCGGCCTCGGTTTTCTTCAGACCCTCGATGCTGAAATCCAGAAACGGTGAAACTTTCTTTCCGGAAAACAGTGTTTTCAGTGCCTTGGGGCTATAGGAAGTAAATCCTTCAATCATTTTCCATTCGTTTTAAACTCACCGAGCCAATCACATCTTCGCCAGCCAGTGCTGAAAGGATCCCGAAAAAATCGTGCTCGTCAATCTTTCGAGACCGGCAGACCATTCGCCGGTTGGCACCCTCCGGAAGCATATTCTCAAAGAAGGGGAATAAGGCCGATGCCTCGTATGGCTCACTTCTCAGCGGCAGTGTGACCGAAACGGGGTACCCCCTTGATGCAAGGTAGTCTTTGTCGTAGACGAATACATATCCTCTTCCGGAAGTCTGTTCGGTCAGGATTCCGGCGAGCCGATGGTTTTGATATACTGCCAGTTGTCTCATACTTTGTCAAAAGGATTAAGGACCTTGAACACAATTTCAAGCCCAAGAACCTCCAACAGCTTTTCTATTGTCCCAAAAGAAGGGTTTCCAATCCCCCTTTCAATATTCTTCAGGGTTGCAAGGGAGACCTCCGCCATCTCAGCGAGGTCCCCTTGAGAGAGAGACAACTTCTTCCTGCGAGTTTTTATTTCATATCCAATATCCACGAGCTAATATATTATACTTTTGTATGCAAATATAATTATTTTTCGCCTACCCGCAATAAAAAGTATATTATTTTACACTTTTATTCTAAAAAATGCACTTTGCTACCGGCATAAAAAAGCCAGTTTTCCTGCCTATACCCGCAGTTATGCCCTGAGGAAAGCCACAAGACGGATGTGATAGTGTTCGTAATAGTCTCGTTTCACCTTGTCTGAAAGAGTGGATGCCTGCACCATACTCTCGATAGCGGGGTAATCGTCGCAGAAACGGTCAAGTTCCTTGGCTACGACCTTTTCCGGCAGCCCCAGGCGAAGACCGAATTCGTGGAAGTCTTTGTTTCCTATCCCGGAAGGGAAGGTCCTGCCATCGGCAAAAAGTCCCTTTCGAAGGGCGAAGATACTGTCATCTGGAAGATGGATGTGGGTATCGATCAGGTCGTAAGCAGGGGCCAGCCGATAATCCCCTTCCGGTGTCATCAGCACAGAGAAGTTCTTCAGGTGGGCATCTCCGTTGGAAAACAGGAAGTTGAAAAGAATTAGGTCGAAGAACTTGACCATCTCCACTCTCCAGGCAGGAAGGAAGCGCTTGATGAGTTTTCCGATTTCCTCATAGCTCAGCGCTGTATACTTGTAATCCCGTCCGTGGGTATCTGCAGAAATCCCGGCGAGGGCGGCGAAATCTTCTTGCTGGATCCGCGTGCCGTCGGCGGCGATGTCGTATCGACGGGTAATGTAGGCCGGCTCTCCATTCTCAAAAAAGCATAGAGCATTGGGAGCTGTTTCAATATGGAACACCTCCCGGGCGATCTGCATGGTGAGATGCTCGTTCTCAGGACTTTCCCCGGCGTTTTCAAAGTCGGAAAGTATCGGCTTGAGAATGAATGTTCCCTGTTCTCCGGCTTCCGTGAGCACAAATTGGCCATCCTTGATGCACACGGAGTATTTGCTCTGAGCCCCGGACAGTGATATTCTGCCCCGGTTGGCATTGAGCTGAGCCGTGTTTGCTTCCAGACTCCGGAAAGGCAATATGGGCGAAACAGGAACGCCTCCTGTCAGGTATTTGAGAGTTGTGGGGCTATATGGAAGAATCATATTATAGCGGTTTTATGGTCACAGAGCCAGGAGTGTCGGTTTGAGCGGTTGCGAGAAGAATTCCAAAATCATCATCCCTGTCCAGTTTATGAATCGCAGCCTGAACGGTGCGGTTGTGCCCCTCGGAGAGCATATTTGCAAAGAAAGGAAATAACCAGACCGATTGATATTCCTGCTTGTTTTTAGGCAGGGTGAGGCTTATTGCGGGGGCTCCTTTGTCGGCAAAGTAGGCGTCGTCATAGCGGAATACGAATTCCGACGGTGACACTTCTGTGAGCAGACCGGCCAGCCGGCCATGATTATATACTTCAGCCTTTCTCATCATTCACCGGTGTTTTTGATACAGGTAGTAAGTTCCATGCCCAGCGTATCCAAAACTTTCTCCAGCACATCCAGCGTTGGATTGCCCTCATTACGCTCAATCTTAGTGATAGTATTGATGCTCACTTCCGACAAATCGGCGAGCTGCCTTTGGGAAACTTTCAGGTATTTCCTTCTTGCTTTGATATGTGTTCCAATTGTGCTCATATCACAATATGTTGTGATTTTTGCAAAAATAGCATCTATTCCGAAGAAAAGCAAGGCAAAATCACAACTTATTGTGATTATTTCTCGGCATTTCTGCCCGCAGATTCAAAAATTCGTTGCACGGGCAGGAAAAAGGGCTTATTTCTGCCACCAACAACAATACTATTATGAATTACGGATATATCAGGGTAAGCAGCGACCATCAGACCGTGGAGAATCAGCGGTTCGAAGAATTACGACAAGCGCAAACTCGGCAGCCTGCTGAGGCGCGTCAGGAAAGACGATCTCATTATCTGTGCAGAGCTGTCCCGCCTGGGACGCAGTCTGTTCATGATAATGGAAATCCTGAACATCTGCATGAACTTTGGACTTGATTTGATGCTTCGAGAGGTAACTCGCATAACTGATTGCTTCGTCCAATGAGCATCCGCTTTCCAAGAGACAATAAATATCGTAATAATCCCTGAACAGTGTACGTAAGCAGATTGTGTCAACTTTTTTCAGTTCAAGTCACTATGCCCTGAGGAAAGCCACAAGACGGATGTGATAGTGTTCGTAATAGTCTCGTTTCACCTTGTCTGAAAGAGTGGATGCCTGCACCATACTCTCGATAGCGGGGTAATCGTCGCAGAAACGGTCAAGTTCCTTGGCTACGACCTTTTCCGGCAGCCCCAGGCGAAGACCGAATTCGTGGAAGTCTTTGTTTCCTATCCCGGAAGGGAAGGTCCTGCCATCGGCAAAAAGTCCCTTTCGAAGGGCGAAGATACTGTCATCTGGAAGATGGATGTGGGTATCGATCAGGTCGTAAGCAGGGGCCAGCCGATAATCCCCTTCCGGTGTCATCAGCACAGAGAAGTTCTTCAGGTGGGCATCTCCGTTGGAAAACAGGAAGTTGAAAAGAATTAGGTCGAAGAACTTGACCATCTCCACTCTCCAGGCAGGAAGGAAGCGCTTGATGAGTTTTCCGATTTCCTCATAGCTCAGCGCTGTATACTTGTAATCCCGTCCGTGGGTATCTGCAGAAATCCCGGCGAGGGCGGCGAAATCTTCTTGCTGGATCCGCGTGCCGTCGGCGGCGATGTCGTATCGACGGGTAATGTAGGCCGGCTCTCCATTCTCAAAAAAGCATAGAGCATTGGGAGCTGTTTCAATATGGAACACCTCCCGGGCGATCTGCATGGTGAGATGCTCGTTCTCAGGACTTTCCCCGGCGTTTTCAAAGTCGGAAAGTATCGGCTTGAGAATGAATGTTCCCTGTTCTCCGGCTTCCGTGAGCACAAATTGGCCATCCTTGATGCACACGGAGTATTTGCTCTGAGCCCCGGACAGTGATATTCTGCCCCGGTTGGCATTGAGCTGAGCCGTGTTTGCTTCCAGACTCCGGAAAGGCAATATGGGCGAAACAGGAACGCCTCCTGTCAGGTATTTGAGAGTTGTGGGGCTATATGGAAGAATCATATTATAGCGGTTTTATGGTCACAGAGCCAGGAGTGTCGGTTTGAGCGGTTGCGAGAAGAATTCCAAAATCATCATCCCTGTCCAGTTTATGAATCGCAGCCTGAACGGTGCGGTTGTGCCCCTCGGAGAGCATATTTGCAAAGAAAGGAAATAACCAGACCGATTGATATTCCTGCTTGTTTTTAGGCAGGGTGAGGCTTATTGCGGGGGCTCCTTTGTCGGCAAAGTAGGCGTCGTCATAGCGGAATACGAATTCCGACGGTGACACTTCTGTGAGCAGACCGGCCAGCCGGCCATGATTATATACTTCAGCCTTTCTCATCATTCACCGGTGTTTTTGATACAGGTAGTAAGTTCCATGCCCAGCGTATCCAAAACTTTCTCCAGCACATCCAGCGTTGGATTGCCCTCATTACGCTCAATCTTAGTGATAGTATTGATGCTCACTTCCGACAAATCGGCGAGCTGCCTTTGGGAAACTTTCAGGTATTTCCTTCTTGCTTTGATATGTGTTCCAATTGTGCTCATATCACAATATGTTGTGATTTTTGCAAAAATAGCATCTATTCCGAAGAAAAGCAAGGCAAAATCACAACTTATTGTGATTATTTCTCGGCATTTCTGCCCGCAGATTCAAAAATTCGTTGCACGGGCAGGAAAAAGGGCTTATTTCTGCCACCAACAACAATACTATTATGAATTACGGATATATCAGGGTAAGCAGCGACCATCAGACCGTGGAGAATCAGCGGTTCGAGATCAAGAACTACTGCAAGGAGAGAAACATCCGGATAGACGGATGGATAGAAGAATGGCGGTGGGTGTTGACGGTGTGCACGCTTAGGAAGAGCCGATCCGCTATCTCGCGCTTGGAGAGGCCGATGTCCGCAATCCTGCGGCTGCAAGGATAGCATCGCGCAGGGCCGGTTCTGTCCATTTGGGAACGCTGCGGTCGGCACCGTCGCTCAGGCCCATCCAGTGGAAGCAGGTGATTCCTGCGGCCCGTGCGTTGGCAACATAGCAGCTGGCCTGCTTGCAGCGTTCAGTCATATTATTCTTGTTCGCGGCGCCGTATTCGCCAATGATACAGGGAATTCCGCGCAAAGTGAAACGATCCTTCAGGCAGGAGATGATCCACTCGATCTCTTTTTCGGCTGCCGCGTCGAATACGGAGGTGCCCTGTTTCGGGTCGTCGAAGTCGAAGGCAAACAGATAAGGTGCATAGCTGTGCACTTCGGCGATCAGGTGTCCGTTCACGGTGTCGGCCGGCAGTTCGAATCCCGCCAGATTGTCTGCCCCTGCGCCGGCGCAGTAGGTCACGCACACCAGGTTGCGACGTGAATTGTTGCCTCCGCTCTCACGCACCACATTCACGAAGTCCTGGTTGTACTTGTTCGACCATTCGAAAGCTGAAGCGCTCTTGGGATAATTCCAATAGTTGGATGCGTCCAGAATCTCATTGTATCCCTCGAACACAAGCTTCTCGCCGTAATCCCGGAAGCGTTCCGCTATCTGTCTCCACAGTCCCTTGAAACGGCCGGCGGTCGACTGGTAAATGGCTGCATCGGCCTTCATCCATCCTTCGGTGCCGGTGTCGTGATGGACGTTCAGAACACAGTACATGCCGGCATCCAGCACATAGTTTACGACCTCTTCCACCCGGGCCATCCACGCCTCGTCCACCTTGCCTGCGGCGTCCATGTGCTGATACCAGGTCACAGGCACGCGGATGGCCCCGAAACCGGCATCAGCAAACATCTTGAGCAACTCCGGCTTGGTGACAGGCTGGCCCCAGGCGGTCTCGTAGCTCGCGGTGCTTCCGTCGCCGTACTGCTTGATCCAGTCTCCGTTGGCATCCAGGGTATTGCCCAGATTCCACCCGACACGCATGGTGGTCACCGCATCGGCGGCGCTCTGCCAGGTATCGTCCGGACCCGTCCCGGGAACGATTCCGGGCTCCGGAGGGACAGGCTTCTCCATGCAGGCCTGCACTGCGGAGAAAATGACGGTCCAGTGCCTGTCGGTATTCACTGCCAAAGTAACCTTGCGGGTCTCGTAGGTTTCGTTCGCGGGAACGTCGAAGGCAATCTCATCCACCCGGCCGCTGACTGTCTCTTCCCTGCCGAGGGCGGATCCTATGTTCACCCTGTACGAAAAACCGGCGTATTCCTCTGCTTTCGTGTATGTTACGGCCACAGAGAAGCGCCCTCCCTCCTGAGGGATGGACACCACCTCCGAGCGCGTGAATACAGGCGTCAGCACTTCCTTCCTGCACGCGGAGAAAGCAAGAAGGAATATGACGGAAAGCAGCGCAAGGCGTCGCATGGGCTAGTACTTGAACTCGTAATCATATTCTGCCCCGCCGGCGCCGATGCGGAAGGTGTGAACCTCGCGCTTAGCGGGCTTGACGGCAATGACGTCGATACAGAGCGTTTCCTTATAGTCGAAGAATGCATGGGCCTGCCCCGGCATCATAAGGTTGGGGGCCACCCACCCATAGCCTTGCGACACAAAATAGTTCACTCCGCCTGCGACTTCGTGGAAGTTGACATGGGTATCGCCGGTGAAGAGGCCGACGAGATTCACCTTGCCTACATAGGAGGACAGGAAGTCCATCATCTTCTCGGAAGCCTCCTTGCGGACCGGATTGATGGAGGTGGTGCTCCACACGCCCAGCGGATGCGGCATCCAGTGTGAGAGGAGCAGCACGTGCATGTCGGCGGGCATGGAATCCAGCACGGAGGAGAGCCAGTCGAGCTGCTCATCTCCGTAAATATAATAATACCCCTGTGTGCCGGTGGCCTCGCTGTTGAGGAAGATCACGCGGAAATTCTTTCCGGGGATATCGAGATAGCCGTAGGTTTTGCCGGGCGTGAGATGCAGATTGCCGCCCGCCTTCTCTTCCCAGGGCTTCTGGAAGAAGTCGGAAAGATACTGCTCGGTGAGATACTCCCCTTCGCCGCCGTCCCAGTCGTGATTGCCGGGGGTAAAGAGCCATATGCCGTCGTATTTGAGCATCTGCGACTTGATGTTGTCGAGAATGAAATGCGCATATTGTGCGTCCACCGTGGCGGGATAGGCGTTGAGGCCTATGTCGCCGAGGTTGGCCATGAAGTCGGCGCCGAAGGCATCCGCCGCCGTAGCGGCGAAGCCGATGTGCTTGAAAGTAAAGCGGCCGGCAGTGTGGATGTCGGTGATGACAGGGAAGACAACGGTTTCGTCATCGCCCTTCCATGCGGTGAAACGGGTAAAGGTTTCCTTCACCTGAGGTTTTACGAATTTTTTGTTATTGGAAAGTTTGTCTTCTTTGGCGAGTGCTTTCTCGTTGTATTCCCTTTCCTTTATGGTAGGGGTGGAATAGCGGAACACGATTGACTGCCCTTTGTCGAAGTCGAACCACTCAACCTTAAGTTTGTATTTTCCTTTTGCAAGGACCTTTTTCGCCTTCTCTTCAACGGGCCCTCGGGCACCGTCGCTTTCTATCAGCATTTCGCCGTCAACGTAGAGCCGGCTGCCGTCGTCGGTGGTAAGGATGAAGGTGTATTCCTCTTCGGCATTTACCTTGAAAGGCGCCTCGAACACGGCGCAGTAATGGTCCCTGTTTTCGTCCAGGCCTACCATGTCGATGTTGGCCTTAACGCCCTGCTCATCGGGTTCGCCAAGGTTGGAGAAGTCGGGCAGATGCCTTTCCGGCCAGTCGTACCATACTTTGTAGTTTACCTGGGGGGCTTTGTTGCAGGCCAGGGCGAGCAGCGCGCATGCTGCGAGGATGAGTCTGTTCTTCATATTCATCTTTTTCTTAATTTGTAAACGGCATTTTGAGGCGGAGCAGCGCCCACGGGCCGTTCTCCGGGGCATCGTCGTTCACCGACATGTAGCAGTCCTTGATGTGGACGTAGGTGCAGGCGTCGAGGTCCACCGCGTCGGTACTGGGGGCTGCCACCGGCCTGGCCGCAGCCCGCCCGCATGCCAGCGTCAGAATGGCCAAGTTGGAGAGTATCTTGTTGATATTCAGCATGTTCTGTCGGTTTATACTCCAGAGGAACGGGGAAGTTCGAATACTTCCAGGCCGCTGACGGCACCGTCGGCAATCTTGAAGCGCAGGGCGGTGCGCACTACCTGCCATCCTTGCAGGCCGGCTGCACCTGGATTCATGGTCAGCATCCCGTAGCGTTCGTCCCACTGCACTTTCAGGATGTGGGAGTGCCCGCAGACGAAAAGCCCCGGCTTCTCCTCCATTATCACCCTCCGGGCGGCGGGGTCGTAGTGGCCGGGATAGCCTCCGATGTGCGTCATGAGCACTTTCAGTCCTTCGCGCATGAAGCACTGGTATTCGGGGAAGTCGTAGCGCGCAGGGTATCCGTCGCAGTTGCCGTACACGCCCACGAGGGGCTTGAAGTCCTTGAAGGACCCCAGGAAGGCGTCGTCGCCGCCCCAGTCTCCGGCATGCCACAGTTCGTCGACGGGTTCCAGGAACTCGCGGAACTCGGGGCTGAATACCCCGTGGGTGTCGGATATGAGGCCGATGGAGATCATTTCCCGGCGAGGCGTTTTTCCCAGGCCCAAGCGGCGGCGAGGGTTTCTTCTACGCTGCGTTCGGCCTTCCAGCCCAGTTCCTTGTTCGCAAGCGAAGGATCCGCCCAGATGGCGGTCACGTCTCCGGCGCGGCGGGGAGCGAACTTCCAGTTGAGCTTTAGGCCGTTCACTTTCTCGAAGGCGTTCACCAGCTCCAGCACGCTCACAGGGCGGCCGGTGCCGATGTTGAACACCTCGCAAGGGGCCTTCATCTGCTCGTCGAGCATACGGCGCACGGCGTACACGTGGGCCTTCGCCAGATCCACGATGTCGATGTAGTCGCGCAGGCAGGTGCCGTCCTCGGTGGGATAGTCGTTTCCGAAGATGCTGAGGCACTCGCGCTTGCCGATTGCGGTCTGGGTGATGAAGGGCACGAGGTTGTTGGGCACGCCGCGGGGGAGTTCTCCGATGAGGGCGCTGGGATGCGCTCCGATGGGGTTGAAGTAGCGGAGCAGGATGCCGTTCAGCCCGCCTTCGGAGGCTCGGACGCTATCCTGGAGGATGTCCTCGCACATCTGCTTGGTGTTCCCGTAGGGGGATGTGGCGGGCTTGCGGGGGCTCTGCTCGGTCACGGGCACTGCGTCCGGCTCGCCATAGACGGTTGCGGAAGATGAGAACAGGATGTTCCTGCACCCGTGTGCCCGGGCGGCCTCCAGCACGTTCATGAAAGATTCGAGATTGTTTTTGTAGTAATTGAGGGGCTCCGCCACGCTTTCGCCTACTGCCTTGAAGGCGGCGAAGTGGATGACTGCGTCTATCTCGTTGTCGGCAAAGAGTTTGTCGGCAGCGGCTGCATCGCAGAAATCCATCTTTACGAGAGGGAGTTTCTCCCCGAGGATTTCGCAGACGCCCTTGTAGTTGGTGTCGTCGCAGTTGCTGAAATTATCGGCGATGAGCACGTCGTACCCCGCCTGTTTGAGTTCCACGGTCACGTGGCTTCCTATAAATCCGGCGCCGCCGGATACTAATACAGTTTTCTTCATATTGCAAAAATAACAATTAATCTTCAACTTTATGCCGGGCGTATGTAAAACGGGGCTCGGAGTGTGCACGCTGTCCCTGGAATGCGGACAGCAAGCACACTTTGGCAGGGAAAACGTGCACGCTGTCCGTCTTTTAGGGACAGCATGCACGCATGACGTTGAAAAGGATTTTGTAAATTTGCACGATATGAACGGATTATTGCCAGAAGAATTGCCGGAGGGACGGCTGCTGCTGCATTCGTGCTGCGCGCCGTGCTCGGGGGCCATCGTGGAGGCCCTGGCGGAGGCGTACCGGCAGGCGGGCCGCAACCCGTCGGAGGAAATGGCGATTTTCTGGAGCAATTCCAACATCTGTGACAGGGAAGAATACGACAAGCGCCGGGCGGAGATCCTGCGCTACGCCGCGCTGTTCGGGATAGAGGTGATAGACGACGACTACGACCACGCGGAGTGGCTCCGGGAGGTGGCTGCCGGAAGGGAGGATGCTCCCGAGCGCGGCCCGAGGTGCCTCGAGTGCTTCGCATACCGCCTAGAGCGGGCCGCGCGCTATGCGTCGGAGCACGCCTTCGGCACTCTCACCACCAGCCTGGCGTCTTCGCGCTGGAAGAGTCTGGAGCAGGTGGATGAAGCCGGGCGCAGGGCCTGCGAGGCGGTGGGGGCAGATACGCGTGCGATGGGCCAGGCTGCGGACAGCACCGGGCAGACGGTGCAGTGGTGGGGACGCAACTGGCGCAAGGGCGGCCTGCAGCCACGGCGCAATGAAATTATCAAGGAACAGAACTTCTACAATCAGACCTTCTGCGGCTGCGAATTCTCCAAGGTTCCTATTTAACAGAATTGATATCCACGTATCCGTTGAGGATGGCGTACACGGTGAGGCCGGCGACGGTCTTGATGCCGGTCTTGCGGGTAATGTTCTTGCGGTGGGTGATGACGGTGTTGATGCTGATGTTGTGACGGTCGGCGATCTCCTTGTTAAGCAGGCCCTGCGCGACGCTCACCAGAATCTCTATCTCGCGGTCGGAAAGTTCGTCGCGCTCCTGCTTTTCGTCACTCTCCTTGACGCACGACATGCTCCTCCATGAAGATGGATTCTCTATCAGGCGCACCATGGGCACGAGGATGTTGTCTTCGATTGCGGTGTGGGAGTCGAGGTCGCTCTGCAGGGCGAAGATGTAGTTGAGCAGGCGCACCCGCAGGCGGTCGTCGCACACTGAGGGAAGACTTTTGAGTATCAGGTTCTTGAGGTCGGAAAGCTTCTCCTCGATGTTGGAGTGGTTCTCTTCGAATTTATCTATCGAATAGAAAGGGTTGCGTTTGCCGAGCAGCAGGTTCTGCACGTAGGGAATCACCTCCCCTTCTTCATAGGCGAAGTGTTTCTCCAGCTCCGACTTGTAGTCGGCAAAGAACTGCCAGATAACCTTTTTTTGCGTGTCCGAACACGGTTTGATGAGATCCTCTATGGTCGAGGCCAGCAGGACCAGGGCGTTGTTCATATAATAGTCGTGGCTCTGGTGCAGATAGCGGAGGATGTCGTCGATATGACCATCGCGCAGGATTTCTGCGGAGGGCGTGTAGTCTTTGCGGGAATAAACGTTGCAGATAAGCAGGAAGGTGTCGGTGTCGAGGTGATGTTTTTCGCAGATGTCCCGTACCGTCTTTTCGCCGAATCCGCCCTCGATTCCAAAGCGCGTGAGCACAGCCAGCAGATGGTAATTGGCCTCGATGAGGTCTGCCATTTTCATGGCACCGTGGAATTGTTTCATAGTTGCAAAGATAACACAAATTATCCACTGTTCGCTTTTTATGCGTAATTTTGCAGCAGATGTCAGACGATAGCAGATATGTCCGTGAATTCGCCAAAGGCTCCAGGGAAGCCTTCAAAACCTTGTATCTGCAATATGCGTCCCTGGTCGAGAATTTCGTCTTTTCCCTGGTGAAAAACAGGCAGACTGCAGATGACATTACCCAGAATATCTTTCTCAATCTCTGGCTTCACAGGGAGAAGATCAATATAAAGACATCTTTCCGTTCTTATCTTTTCACTTCTTCCCGGAATGCTGTAGTCGATTGGCTTCGGCGCGATGTCCGCAACCGGGCTGTAGGACTGGAAGAGATAACGGAAGACGGTCTGGCATCGGGTGACCATGCGGCAGGGCATGATTATCATCGAATTTTGGGCATTGTGAACAAGACTCTGGCCCGTATGCCCCGGAAACGCCGGGACATCTTCGTCATGAGCCGTTCAATGCATTTGAAAAATGCCGAGATTGCCGCGGTTCTTGGCATCAGCGAGAAGGCTGTGGAGTATCATATTACCCGGGCGCTGGCGGATTTGCGAAAAAATCTGGAGATTGTTTAGGGGTTCCGGCGAAATTTGCGTCTTCTTAAGTGATGAAAAAGAAAAGATCGGAAGAGCACACGTCTGAACTCCAGTCACGGCTACATCTCG
>ERZ842401.2524-NODE-2524-length-24380-cov-21.240699_pt1 | contig 24380 bp, 24 predicted proteins | sample MGYA00521270_ERZ842401 | MGnify/ENA primary metagenome ERZ842401 (study PRJEB31892, sample SAMEA3878208) | bioreactor metagenome | biome: Moose rumen | place: Sweden | collected 2011-10 | study: EMG produced TPA metagenomics assembly of the PRJEB12797 data set... | reverse complement strand
CCGCCGTCATGAAGCATCAGGACGCGCCGGGCACCACCTTCAAGCGCCACATGCGAATTGCCAAGGGCGTGCTCAACGAAGACGACTACCTGCTGCAGGAAATACTCTTCAACCCCTACACCCACGACCAGGTCAGCCAGATACGTACCGAGCTGAAGGAGCTGCTCGAAATCATCGACCAGAAGAATGGCGACGGCATGAAGGCCTACCTGCAGAAGATTCGCAACAACGTCAGACGCGATATTGAGGTAAAGAAATAACGTCCCCCTTCTGGTCTCTCTCTGCTGCAACACTGTTGCAGCAAAGAAGAAAAGCCCAGACATCCGAACTTAAAAAAGACAATGGATAAGGAAACCTTCGAGAAGCACAAGGCCTTTGCAGGCGAGAAGAAACCCTCGATGCTCCGGCGACGCGTGGGGCATGACTACCAGTCGCGTAGGGTCTATCTCATCACCATGACGGTGGAGGGCCGGCGTCCGCTGTTGGGCACACTCGTAGGTAGTGCCGACGCACCAGATGACAGTCCCGATGCCCCAAGGTTGGACCCCTCGCCTTTGGGCTTGGAGGTTCAGCGATGTTGGTTTTCCATTCATGAGCACTATCCTGAGGTGGAGGTGCTCTCCCTACAGTTGATGCCAGATCATCTGCATGGCATTCTTTTCGTCACCAGACAGATGGAGCAGCACCTGGGCATGATCCTCAAAGGCTTCAAGGCGGGCTGCAACAAGGCCTACCGTCAGTCGCCCTTTGCTGCAACACTGTTGCAGCAGAGAGAGACAAGCAGGAAGGACGACCGCAGCCATGGCTTCCTCTTTTCGCGCAACTACAACGACCACATCCTCGAAGGGGCGGGGGAGCTGGAACGTTGGTTCCAGTACCTGCACGATAACCCTCGCCGTTTGGCTGTCCGCCGCAGTCACCCAGACTACTTCCGCGTGTGCTTCGGCATCACTATTGAGGGCCAGAGCTATGCCGCCATCGGAAACCGTTTTCTGCTTGATAGTCCCGAGAAGGTGCAGGTGCAATGCTCCAGACGTCTGACAGAGGAACAGGTGGCAGAGACCGTTGCAGCTATGCTGGCCAAAGGCCGTCGGGGGGCGGTGCTCGTCTCGCCCGCCATCTCTAAAGGCGAGCAGGCGGTGATGCGTGCAGCACTCGATGCCCATCTGCCCATCATCTTTCTTACGCCATGGGGCTTCAATGAGTTTTCTAAACCAGGACATCAGTATTTTGAGGCGTGTGCTGAAGGACGCTTCCTCATCCTTGCACCCTGGCCCCACGAGAACCAGCGCATTCCCCTTACCCGCAATATGTGCCAGGCCCTCAACGCCATGACCACTGCTATCTGCCAGGAGTTGCATGCCCCTGCGAGTTCTACACTGGAATAGTGTTTCAGTAAAGGGGACAGCCTGTATCCTTGGCCCACACATCCTTCAAAGGTTTGTACCACAACCACACAACTCGAAAAAAGCAACCAGAAAATTTGGTTATGTTCTTGAAACTCTATACCTTTGCAAATTAATCATAGATTATGAAATGCTTAAGGCCTGACCCACAATAAAACTGTCAGAAAAATGGAGAATAGATGATGATGAAAGATTACTATGTCCGTTTTGCGCACTTACTGTTATGCGTTATCCTGCTAATAATGACGATATGCGCATGTGAATATAGTATGCCAAGACCACTTACCGAGGCAGATAGTCTAATGCAGAGGGGAAATTTAAACCAAGCAGACAGTCTGTTGGAAGCTTATGACAACACAGGGCAAAAGAGTAGCAAGCGGGTTCAGATGTATCGTGCGTTGCTCGCACTGGAACGGCGTTATGTCGCCGATGAGCTTACCTCGAAAGACTTCTCAATAGCAGACAGCTTGGCGCGCTACTATAGTGAGGAAAACACTTGTGAAGCAGCCATGAGCCAGCTGTTTTTAGGTGACATCTACCAGAAGGCAGCCGACTACCCTTCGGCTTTAGCATGCTTTCTAAAAGCTGAAAAACAAACTAAAGCTTTAAATAACAAAACGTTGTTAATTTGGTCAAACCGTATGTTGGGCGACATCTACTTTGAACAGCGTATGCTTCAAGAATGCACAAAGTATTACCGTGAACAATTCAAGTTCTCAAAAGAAACAAAGGACACCTTGAGAATGGCACTCGGTGCTTTTGCTATGGCAAGGGTAAGCATGATTAATAATTACATAGACAGTTCAGTTTACTACTTAAATAAGTCCATCGAATGGGCGAGCAAACACCAAAGAAGCAATACCATTATTCCTGCTGCTCAATCAAAACTGGCTGATATTTATATTCAGACTAAGCAATTTGAGAAAGCAGCCTCTATAATGCCTCACAACTCAATGAACGACGAGAACTGGGCCTATTGGCACTTAGATCAGCAACATACTGACTCAGCTATTTTCTATTTCAAAGGGATGTTAGGGAAATATGGCTGGCGGGCACAAGTGACCTATCTTCAAATACTTGCTAACTTGGAAGAATCTAAAGGAAACAAGTCAAATGCTTTCGAGTACTACAAAGAACTAAATATAGCCAAAGATTCACTAAAGAATCATTCAAAAACAGAAGAGTCTCTTCAAATCAAGTCTCAATATGAATACAACATTATAAAGTCAGAACGAGATAAAATAACAGCCAGGAACAAAAGGATATGCTATATGTTTGGAGCTATATCACTATTAACAGTGGTTGTGGGAGTTGCTGTGAACCGATCATGGCAATCGTACAAGGATAGGAAAGAAAAGGAAATTATCCAAGAAAAGTTGAGGAGAAAAGAGGAAGAGCGTAGAAATAAACACAGCTTAATACAAATAGTGAAAAACAGCCAGCGAATTGCCGAACTCGAACAACAGGTTCTAAAGGCCCAAGAAAATGCTGATAAATATTTAGTTGATAAGCTTAAATTAGAAACCAGGTTGCTAAAAGCAGAAAACGAAATAATCAAGACCAAGAAACACCAGCAGAGCATTATGCAGGAAGCTTTAGAGCAGTCTTCTCTTTATCATAAAATAAAGGGACATGCGGGCGAGGAAAATTTCCACTTGTCCGACGAGGAATGGCAGGAATTAGGTTCCATGATTGATGACGCAAACGACCAGTTCACATTTCGCTTACGAAACATCCATGACGGCATTACCCCGTACGAACTTCACATATGCTACCTTCTAAAGCTAAAGGTCTCTTCTACAAATATTGGCATCATGCTGTTTAAAAGCAAGGCTGCAATAGGAATGACACGCCAGCGACTATATAAAAAACTTACTGGCAAAGTTGGAACAGCTAAACAACTAAACGACTTTATTCTGAATTTCTAAGGAGAATAACATCACACTTCCTCCAAAGTTAACATGGAGTTAAAATTGTCCACGTGTTAACTTCTTGTTAACTGTTTTTTTTGGTATTATACTTTTCGATTCGTACATTTGCACCCGAATTCAACATTTAAGTCAAACAATAATTTACCAAAAAGCAAATGAAAAGAACAACAATTTTATTAGCAGCATTATTATTTACACAACTAAGTAAAGCTGGAGAGGTTGTGTTGGTCATTAAAGACAAAAGTATCAATACAACAACTCGTTCGGAGGTCAAAATTGAGGATTCATCTCACGAAGAAACAATTACTATTACTCCAAATCATGAAACTACTCATATTACACTGACATTAAAAGATGAGAACGGTAGTACCATATTCCAAAATTTCTTTCCTACAAATACTTCTGGGACCTATTTTATTCCTGTTCCAGATACTAATACAGGAAATTCTCTTGAAATCAGTGACAACCAAGGTATCATCTGCACTTATTGTGGAAATAACATGTAAACAATAATATTAATCATTTAAACAAAATTCAAGCATGAAAAAAGTATTGTATTTATTTTGTGCATTAGCACTTTTAGCAAGTATCTTTGCCTGTTCTCATAATCTAAATGAGGAAGATTCAATTCTGTTGCAATTAGATACAAAAGCCTCTTTCAGTGAAACTCTTATTGACTCTACTCATTTTATTAAAATCAGTAATCATGACAATCCCTTCGAAATCATTGGCACAATGCATAACGAACTGATGGACTCTATTCGAATTAATCAAATTACTATAGATAGTCTTAACAATTTTGTTTACAGGTATGCTATTCGGAAAGGAGTGATATCTAATTCTACTTTTGACAAAAAGCTCTATAATGGTACTTTTTCAAGAATGCAAAATTTAAATCATAATATATTTAATAATCAGCTAAATCAAGATTCACTAATGAGGCAATTGCCAATTTCAAGTCAGAGATATGTAATCACTCTTGAGAATTTTCTTGAAAACGATGATATTGATCAAGAGTTTGTTGATTCATGGTTCTCTGATTTTCATTGCCAAATAAATAAAGATGCATATCTCAATGATACTGAAAAATATTTCCTATTAGCAGCGTCTGCTATAGCCTCTGCTACTTATAAAGCAAACAAAAGTGAAGGCAAAGTGTCTTCCAATAGAGCGGACAAAGTTGTTAAAGCCGACTTTTGGGGAGGCGTTGGAGGATTCATTGTTGGAGCTATTTCTGGGAAATATGCTGCTGCCACGTATGTTTTTGGCCCCAATGGTCTTGTTGTATCTATTGCTGGAGATGTTTTCTTAGGTGCAACTGTAAGTAGTGGAATCGCTGTTGTAGTAAATTAACTTTCAGATGTATTTATTTATCCTTATTACTGCTTTTTCTCTCCTAATAGTAAAGGACGTGTATTTCAGACATCATGATGTCAGTGAAAAGCAAATATACCACTACGGCTTTGTCGAGGTTGTCGTTTATTCTGTTTGGTCAGTTATTATTGCAAAACTTTTTGACAAATTAATGGAGTCAGAATCATGGTGGAGCAATTTTGCAGGGTTTACTCTTAGCATATTCATGTTGTATCTTTACATTAAATTAATACGGCCTTTGATTAGCAGGAAAAAATAGCCTAAACGCAATCTATAAAATTTGAAAATCATGGGACAGGGTTCAAATTCTTGCCGTTTTCCTTGCATTTGCCAAGAAAATTTTGTATCTTTGCATTGTCGTTCCGTTAGCTCGCCACGGCCGTCCGTTTGCTGAAGTTTTAGCAACACGGACAGAAAGGGGAGTGGGGCGGGCGGTCAACTTAACTTGAGCGGGCGGTACAATTAATTGCGGCGGGCGGTGCAATCAAGTGTACCGCCCGCTGCAGTTTCTGAACTCGGCACCTTTGCACCCCGAAGTCGGCACCTCTGTACCCTCAACTCGGCACCTTTGTACCTTCAACTCGGCCACTTTCCGTTCCAAAGTCGCCCTCTTCTTCCTGCAAAGTCGCCCTCTTCCCATGCCAAGCGGGGCTGTTGCGCCATTATGGGAGCACAGCAGCGTACCTGATTGGGGCTATAGTGCCATACCATTGCGGCACCCACCGCAACGTGGTTTCAACAAACTATAGCTTTGAACCCCTAAAATGCAGAAACCGCCGACCCTCTCGAGCCAGCGGCAACAAAACTAATTATTACTTTAACTAATAATAATCCCGCAATCAGAGCGGAACTAATTAAAACAAAATTTACTAACATCCGCCTCACGGCGTTTCTTTCTTCGCTAAATTGAACCACGTTACAGTTATGTAACAGTAACGTCGCTTGTCCTTCTTTCTTCGCTATTGGTTGTTAGCTAATTGAAGTTTCCCTCCCTTTTGACCCCCTCTCGCTCCCCCTGTAGGGGGAGGACAGATACCTTGCAAGCCCTTGGGCGGTAATTATCCCCCTCCTACAGGAGGGGATGGGGGAGGTCACTTCGGGCTTAATTTTGGACCTATAGCTGTGTTACCAGTCCTCTTCGTCCTCGTCTTCTTCGTCGTAATAGTATGAGGCATCCGAATCCTTAGCGCTTTTAGTTCCGCTGCCTCTATTGATAGAGCCGTCAAGCAGGAACTGACCAGTCTGAATATTCACAATCTCCATATCTGGAGTCATATAGTTTTTCTTCATATCGTTGTCCCTTTCTTGGTTATTTTACAACGACTTTCTTACCATTTACGATGTAGATACCCTTTGTGGGTTCTGCAACTCGGCGACCATCCAGCGTATAGTACTGAGAGTTCATGATAGCTTCTCCCTTCACGTTCTCGATACCAGTGGTCTCACCATCAACAATGATAGAGAAAGAAGGAGCTGCTGAAGCCCAGACCCCATCCTCATCATTCAGATAAGCCTTACCGGCAGCCAGTTTGCCACCGCTACACTCGTAGAACAAGCCACCACTCAGGATGTAAGCATTTGCAACGTCTGTCATGTCTTTTTCTTTCGTCACGCCAACCATGTAATTCTTTGCAATTGGATTAGCTGACTCTGCAAACGGAATATCAAAAGACTCATCTGTACCTGTTCTCTTTAGTATAATTCCTTCGCCTGCAGGAACCTTATTAACCTTTTTGATGGATGCAGAAGATTCTGTAAGACCAGAAACGACATAAGCCTCTATACCCGAAACGTTTGTGAAGTCAAGGTCAATTGCACGGCAGAAGGTGGTATATGTCTTATTTGTGGCTGGGGAAACAGAAATTGTTGTCTGTTCAGGACTGTCATCATTATCACGCTCGAAGAGATAAACATCTTTTTGACCTGAAGAATAGCAGGAGAAAAGAGAATTTCCGCTATTATAATTATAACGGAGTGTATTTCTTGTAATATTTGGATTCGTTGCTTTGATAGTTGCAACACCCGTAGTTGCGTTTATTTCAATAGTCCATGCTCCATTACCTTCACTATCTAAATTTGCTTCTGTTCTCATATTGTTTCCTGTACCAGAACCTTGTGCCGCATAAAGATAGCCCCCAGCGTTAGAGTTGTACGCCTCATCAAAGAGAACATAATGACCTGTGGCATTATCCACATTGATTCTTACTTCATAAACTCCTGCATCATCAGCAACACTTGCAGTGTTATTATTAACAGTAATTGCCACAGCTCCACGATTATTATCCTTTTGTTCTCCTATTGCCTTATACTCATTGTTATTCAAACCGACAATGATATAATGCTTGCCAGGAACGACGGCTGTTGCGAGGGTATAATTAACCGTGACTACTGGTTTAGCCTGAGTAACAGTAATCAGTTCTGAATAAACATCATTTGCCTCATCATCAAGTGCATAAACCTTCATGTAGGCTGTTCGGGCTTCACCTTCGTTTTCGCCAATCAAATAATATACGTTATTGTTATCATCTATCTCAGCCTGTATCCAGCTCGGGGCATCATTTCCTGTCAATTCTGTTGTACCGTTTTCATCATAAAAATTAACTTGTGCGACAATTTCTGTAATGTTATTATAAGTCACCGTTATCGTTCCTTCAGTCTCTGCAGCAGTGACTTCAACAGAATTAGTGTTGACAGTAATACTGGGCTCTGTGCTTACATATTCCACGATGTCATTTGCACTACGCGGCAGGATTTCCTTTGTACTGCTGTATTGCTGATAGATACCAGTGATGTTGTATTTTTTTCCTGCCTCAAGGGTGCCGAAGGCATAGAGGCTATTATACAGCTGAATAGTAGTTGTACCATCGGAGAGATAATACTTATTTGAATTAATACTGCAAGTTAAGTTCTCATAGCTTACGAGAGTTCCAGTATTGACACCGGCAAGATCAGCCAAGGCGATGTTGGCTGCGCTGACAGTACCACCAGAAGAAATAGTCAAATCACTGGCATCCACAGAAATCTGTGCATAACCATTGGTCTTTTTCAACGAGCAACTAACGGCTGTGCCTGAGAGAATATCACCTACGGAATAGGTACTACTCTGGTCAGAGGAACTATAGATAACAAAGCCATTGGTACCATCAGTGACAAACACATTCTTGCCGTTGGTGGATACACCAGAAACAACCCAGTTATTAAATGTCACATTTACATTGGTTTCGGTGCTTGTTGCTGCTGCAAATAGAGCAGGAATTGTAGAATAAATCACAGGTGCAGCGGCTTGAGTAACAGTTACGTTCTTAGTGACTGTCTCGCTTGTGTTGTAGGTGTAAGTCAGCGTTACTGTAGCTGTACGAGCTGTATTTGCTTCGTTTTCAGAGCAAGTAAACGAAATAGGGCTGGTCGTCTCGTTGCCAAGAGTAATCCAATTGTCACTTGTCGATGCGGAGACAGAGCCTCCTGATACTTCATTGTTTACCGTGAATGCAATATTACCACTCGTTGCATTGTAATCAATATTTACATTGCTTGCGGTGATAGAGGGGGAATCTGAAGAACTGGTTACTTTCTTGTATAATTGTATTGCTTGTTGACTGTTCTTATAGTAACGGAAACGAGCTTGATTAGATGCACTATTGAATCTCATAGTCATATCACCACCAGAAGTAGTAACTTTCAAAACAACATTATCAGAATCAAAAGAAATACTATGATAGTAACCGTCTCCTGCATTTTCCGATTGCTTCAGGCCATTGCCATATGAAGTTATACCAATATAATGATTAGATGCAGATTTAATGGTATATCCACTTGACGTATTTGAGATTGTAAACTCGGCATTTGTAGTAGCATCTGTTGCAGTAATCTCACTATTACTAATGGTCACGCTTATCGTGTTGCTTTCAGCATCCAAAGTTTCCAAACTGCCATCAAAGGCTACATTACCGCTCTCATACACTATCAGGTACTGGCCGTCTGAAATGTCATTTGTAGAGGTGACTTTTTCATAATAATCCTGTGCCCATACACTCGTACTTCCCACTATCAGGGCGAATAGCAGGAGGAATTGTTTTAGTAATCCTAAATGTTTCATTTTGTTTTGCTTTAAATTGTTAATATAATTCTTTACCAGTTCTCACTATTACCACCATTGTCAAAAAAGAGGGAGGCATCAGAATCATCACCTTTCTTTCCTCCACTACCCCTGCCCAATTGTGACCCGTCAAGCAAATGTTGACCAATCTGAATGTTCACAATCTCCAGTTGAGGAGAATCATAATACTTTTTTCCCATAATCATTTGTTTTTAAGTTATTATTGTTGTTGATTTCTCATTGTAATCTTGCTTTAATTAAGGAAGATACTCTTTAGGGCTATTAGCAATTTCATTAATTTCGCCAATCAGTTTTTCAGTTATATAGTCAAGACCATATCTTGATATTCCAGAAGGATTAGTCATGGAGTTTGAAGAGACATAATCAGTAAATGGTGGCCATTCTAATTCTTTTTGCATAGCAGAGCAAGCAGCCTCTTTTTCTTTTTGATTGCCATGAAGCCATTTTCTGTATGCAGATTGTAACAAATTGTTATGTGCAATCCATTCGGTCTTTTCTCGTTCGTTCATAGGATGAGAATATTCATTTCTTAGGTTCTTGCCGTCCCTCGCGCGAACATTAATTATATATATACGTGAGAAGCGTGGAACTGAAATGCTCCACATCCCTGTTCTGAGGTCCTGAGAAAACCCACTATAAATAAGATACAGATATAACAGACCCACGCATACGCGTGAACCATTGTTACATTCCGTCTTGATTATAGTTTGAAATTTCTCAGGTTTCAGAACACAAGACAGAAGCACAACGCTTCATTTTCAATATGTTAGGAGCGATGGGCTCTCCAGCCCTTGCCGCCCGCAGTGCCCCGAAAGGGCACGGAGCGCACAAACTCCGTTGCAAAGGTAAAAAGAATTAATGAACTGACCAAACGTTTGGCGAAAAAACTAATAAAACTTACGTAAACGTTCTACGTAAGGTCTTAAATACTGTTAATTATCACGGCCTCGATGCAAGATTTTCCACTTCATTCGTGTTATACGTATAAACAAGATAAAGATGATGGATACGAAGAAGATAATTTGGGTGTTGCTTGCGCTGCTGGTGGCGGTGACGGGCTTTGAGAGTTGCAGCAGTAGTGATGACGCGGCGGCAGATGTCATCGTGGCAGATGGCGGCGGTACTACTCGCTCTGCTGACCTGATTGACGTTGTATGGGAATCGAGGACGGAGAGTGCGCTGGTTTATCTCTCGTTCCAGTCTGACGGGAGTGTCATGCAGTCCGGTTTTTGGTTAGAAGAGGGTCGTGTGGTTGGTCAGCTGGATTTTGTTGCTCTTCGCTATAGCATTTCAGGCAATCGCATCATCCTGACGGCGGTTCATGACGGGAGTGACTTCGGTACTTTAACCTACGCCATCGTTGACGGCAAACTCTACCTGACCAATGAGAATGGAGTCGTTGAGGTGTATTCGGTGAGAGCTTCAGAGCTTTAGAGGTCTAAGGTCTATGGTCTAAGGTCTATGGTCTAAGGTCTAAAGTCTAAGGCTTTGACCTTTGTCCTTTGACCGTTTCAATACCCAACACCTAACACCCAACACCCAACACCCAACACCCAACACCTGCCCCCCAACACCTAACACCCAACACCCAACACCCAACACCCAACACCCAACACCCAACACCTAACACCCAACACCCAACACCTTCAATCTATCGTCCTTTGACCTTTGACCTTAGACCTTTGACCTTCGACCTTTTCCCGCTTAAAGAAGGTTAAGAAATTTGGCTGTTACAGAATAAATGCCTAATTTTGCAACCCTTTCCATTTTTTAAGGAGGGATGTAATAACTAAAATTCTAAAACAGCAAGTAATATGAAGAGGACATTACTTACAGGGGTGCTTATGATGGCACTTAGCGTTGTGTGGGCACAGGGTCCGAACAACTCGGGAACTTATTATCAGAATGCTAACGGGCTGAAGGGCATGGCCTTGAAGACCAAACTGGCCAGTATCATCGTAAACCCGAAAAACGTGGGCTACGACGGGCTGTGGAATGCCTACAAGAAGACAGACACGCGTGCTGATGGCTGTGTGCGTGACTGGTATTCCAACGCTACAAACTATCAGCACATCACGGACAAGGCGGGTTCCTATTCAGGCGAAGGCGACTGCTACAACCGTGAGCATACCGTTCCTCAGAGCTGGTTTAACGAAAGTGGCATCAAGTCGGACATTGTTCACGTGGTACCTACCGACGGATGGGTAAACGGGCAGCGAGGCAACTATCCCTTCGGCGAGGTGGGAAATAACTACTCTCAGTCCATCAACGGTTACAGCAAGTGGGGAAACGCGCGCTCCGGCCTCGGCTATTCGAGTAAGGTGTTTGAGCCTAACGACGAGATAAAGGGTGACATTGCGCGCATCTATTTCTATATGATTACCCGTTACGAGGGCTCTTGCGGCAGCTGGGGCAATAGTGTGTTCACTTCGACTTATCCCGGCCTGACCACATGGACGCTTGACATGATGATGCGCTGGTCGCAGCAGGACCCTGTTGACGATGTGGAGATAGCCCGTAACAATGCCGTCTATGAGGTGCAGGGCAACCGTAACCCCTACGTCGATTACCCCGGACTGGAGGAATACACCTGGGGAGACAAGATGGATGTCCCCTTCAGCTATGACAACTATGGTGGCGACGTGACCCCGTATGTGAGCCAGCCTGCCTTCTCGCCTGCCGGAGGCCAATACGTGGGCAGCGTGACGGTTACCATCAGCTGCACGACCGACGAGGCTGTTATCTACTACACCACCGACGGCAGTAACGCTACGCCGAACGCCAACGTCTATGAAGGCCCCATCACCCTGACGGAGACCACCACCCTGAAGGCCATTGCCTACAAGGAGGGTACGGAAAGCAGTCAGGCAACTGCCACTTACACGATTGTTGAGGAAGGTGGCGGCGATGGTGCTGAAATCCAAATTTGTTCTGCCTTCTTCGGCTCGTCAGCTACAGGAACCATCCCCAAGAGTGACGCTCAGGACCTTGTGGGAACGCAGAACGGCATTACCGTCACTTACGCGTTAGGCGAAGGAAACCAGCGTTACAGCAGCGCAGCCCACATCAGGCTCTATCCAGGCAATACGCTAAATGTCAGTGTGTCTGAGGGCAGCATCTCTGAGATTGAGGTCGTATCGCCTGACAGTAGTTCACCTGTAATGATGGCTCCACGTGCAGCTTCCAATAACCTGCTGGCTGACAATGGTGAAGTGTCTGGACTGAACTGGACGGGCGACTCCCAGTCTGTCACCTTCTCTGTTGACGGTACAAGCGGACATATCAAGATTTCCGGGCTGAAGGTGACGATGTCCGGCACGACGGGTATTAACGATAACCTCAACGCTCAACCCTCAACCCTCAACGCTCAACACTACTTCACCCTGGACGGCCGCATGCTGCCAGGCGTGCCGACGAAGAAGGGAGTCTATATTTATAAAGGTAAGAAAGTAATTGTAAAATGACACACTCAAAAAGAATAGTAATGAAGAAACTTTTAATGGCATTATCGCTGCTGTTGGTGACAACGGCAGCGATGGCTGTGCCTGCCAAGCCGGGCTTATGGCGAACAATAACACTCAGTAACGGCACCCAGGTCAGGGTGCAGATGGTTGGTGACGAACACGGTCACTGGCTGCAGGACGCTCAGGGCGCTTGCTATGTAAATAATAATGGTACCTATGAGACGGCCGACCAACAGGAGCTGCAGGAGCGGCGAATGGCTCGCATGGCAGCCAGGAAGGCACCGCGACAGGCCATTACCGCCTCTACGGCCGACGGCTTGGGAGCCTTCGGCACGATGAGCATGGGTGCCGTGCCCAGCATTGGTGAATACACCATTCCCGTGGTGATGGTGCAGTTCTCTGACCTGAAGTTCAAGAACACTACGACGGTGGAGAAGATGACCCGTTACTACAACGAGGAGGGCTACCACGACGAGGAGCTCAGCGTGGGTTCCGTTCGCGACTACTTCATAGAGCAGAGCGGCGGTCAGTTTGTCCCCACCTTCGAGGTGGTGGGCATTGTGACGCTCTCTAAGTCGTACAAGTACTACGGACAGAACGACCTTCAGGGCAATGACAAGAACGTCGATGAGTTGCCGAGGGATGTCATTGCGGCTGCCGTCGAGCAGTTAGGCGCAGACTTCAGCCCCTATGTGGTGCCTGCCGGCGACAGCAACCACCACGACGGCGTGCCCCTGCTGGCCATGTTCTATGCCGGACGTGGCGAGGCTACCGAGAATTATGGTGGTGATAACTACCTCTGGCCCTGCGAATGGGATGCCGAGGAAGACCCCATCGGCGGTGGCGACTATGCCGGCGTACACTTCAACTCGTTCTTCATTGGCAACGAGCTGGCCAGTGGTGGCGGCAGCCTCATGGGCATGGGCGTGTTCTGTCATGAGTTCGGTCATGCGCTGGGTCTGCCCGACTTCTATTGTACTAATGGCTCTTACAGCAATGACGACCCCTTCGGACTCTGGTCAATCATGGACTCGGGTGCTTACGCTGACGACGACTCGCGTGCTCCCTCGGCCTACAACGCCTACGAAAAGAGCTACTTAGGCTGGTTAGACCTGCCCGAGCTGAACTACGAGGAGAGCGAGGTGGTGCTGGCATCGCCTGAAGGACTGGGCGTGGGCTCAGCCGTCATCGTGCGCAATAGTAACACGGAGACGTTCATCCTTTCGAACCATCAGCCAAGCACCTTCTTCTCAGAGTATTACGGTGCTGGTGTGCTGGTCATCAGAGTGGCCTACAGCCAGAGCGCCTGGAACAACAACACGCTGAACAATACGAAGTCGAAGAAGCGTGCCTGTGTGCTGACGGCCGACGGTAAGACGATGTATTACTCTGCCAGCAGAACGAACCTCTACGGCGTTTCCAAGACGGCTATCGGTTCGCTGAAGACCTACAGCGGCTCAACGCTGGACATGGGCATCAAGAAGGTGACGGTCAATGACGACGGCACCATTACGCTGGCGCTGAACGAACAGAGCGGCGACGATCCCGATGACCCTGACGACCCCACACCCGTTGAGCCGACACCGGAAGGTGCCCTGTTCCATGAGTCGTTTAACGACTGTAACGGAAAGGGCGGTAACGACGGCCAGTGGAGCGGCAACATAGCCAACGCAACGCTTACGACTGACAACACTGGCTGGGAGTCGGAGAATGCTTACGGAGCCTATAAGTGTGCAAAATTTGGAACAGGTAGAAAGGATGGCCTGGCCACCTCGCCTGCATTCACCGTCAACGGCGAGGCTACGCTCACGTTCCGTGCCGGTGCGTGGTATGCTGCTGGCGACGGCAACGTCCTCACCGTCTCGGTGCCTGAGGGCTTCACCATTACTGCTGAAGATGTGACGCGTGGCAGTGCCACCAACGAGGTGGAACTGACCATGGTGAAGGGTGAGTTTACTGACTACAAGCTGACCATTTCGGGTACGGGTAACCCACGCCTCACCTTTGCTGCCCAGAAGGGCCGCTTCTTCCTCGACGAAGTGCTGGTAATGCCCGTCGGCGGAACGGAAACGGGGATTTCTAACGTTAACGCTAACGCTAACGTTAACCCTAACGCTCAACCCTCAACCCTCAACGCTCAACATTACTTCACCCTCGACGGCCGCATGCTGCCGGGCGAACCCACGCAGAAGGGCATCTATATTTATAAAGGTAAAAAGGTAAAAAAGTAAAAAGGTAAAAAAGAGAGGAACCCTGCGCGGCGAGGTTCCTCTCTTTCACTTTTTCACTTTTTCACTTTTTCACCTTTTCACTTTTTCACCTTTTCACTTTTTCACTTTTTCACCTTTTCGCCAACCGTTCCAGCAGTTCCTGTACCACTTGCCAGATGTCCTCGATGGTCTTCAGCTCCACACGCTCGCTGGTGGAGTGGGGCTCCACGATGCGCGGGCCGATGCTCGCCATCTCGATGCCCGGGAACTTCTGAACGAAGAAGCCTGCCTCTAATACGAAGTGCATGGCCACCATGCGTGGACGCCAGCCTAAGACATCCTGGAACGTGTCGCTCGTCAGCTGCAGGAAGTCCGAATGCTGGTTCTCCTGCCAGGCCGGGGCCGACATGATGACCTCCGACGTGGCTCCCTGACTGGTGAACACGTCGGCTATCTCCTTGCGCAGCGTCTCCATGTCAGCATCAATGAAACTGCGGGTGTGCGTCGAGACGAAGAGATGGTCCTCTTCCGTTGTAATGCGCCCCACGTTGTTCGATGTCTCGACGGTGTCCTTCATTGCCTCGCTCATCTTCACCACGCCCTGTGGTGTCTGCTCCAGACAGTTCATCAGCGTCTCGAAGGCATCACGGTCGATGACCGTTTCCTGGGGCTCACACTTGGTGATGGTGCAATGAATGTTGGGGTCGTTCTGCCCGTATTCCTCACGCAGCCATTCGTTCATGCTGGCCTCCTGCTCCTTCGCAAACTCTGCGGCTTCGCCCGAAGGCACGCAGATTGTCATGTCGGCCGTAGAGGCAATGGAGGCGTTGGCTTCGCCGATGTGGAGGTCGGCCACGTCGAAGTCGTACTCATTATACACGGCAGCCAACAGGGCCCACGCTGCCACTACGGCACTGCAACGGCCCTTGTTGATGTCAACGCCGGAGTGACCGCCAAGTCCGCCTTCAAAGCGAATGTGGAACCAGCGGTGCTTGCCTGACGGCACGGGCACCCGCTTCATGGGAATGCGGTGGAACTGCAGACAGGCGCCGGCAGCGCCGGTGGTGATGGTGTCGTACTCCTCAGAGTCTAAATTGATGACCTTGCGCCCACGGATGAAGTCGGGAGAGAGGTTCGCAGCGCCCGACATGCCGTCTTCCTCGTTGGTGGTGGTCATCACCTCTATGGGGCCGTGTACGATGCTGTCGTCCTCGAGTATGGCCAGTGCCATGGAGAGGCCGATGCCGTTGTCAGCTCCTAACGACGTGCCGCGGGCCCGCATCCATCCGTCTTCCACGTAGGCCTGGATGGGGTCGGAGAGGGGATCCTTCATGCCCACGCACACCATGTCCATGTGGTTCAGCAGTACGATGGGCTCTGCCGCCTCATGCCCCGGTGTGGCCGCTTTGCGTATCACCACACAGTTATGTTCGTCACGCTCATAGTCCAGTTTCAGCCTTTCGGCAAACTGGCAGAGATAGTCAGCCACGCGCTCCTCGTGGTGCGAGGGCCGTGGTATCTGGTTCAGCTCCTTGAAGATGCTGAACACCCGCTGGGTTGTTGCTCTTTGTTTCATCGTTCAATGGGTTTTGTTTGCAAAGTTACGAAAAATCCTCAATTGCACAACAATTCAAGCAGATTTTCCATGAAAAAGTTTGATAGTATAGAAAAAGTCGTTAACTTTGTAGCCATATATGTCTATTTATATTAAACGAGTCATTGTGAATCCCAGTAAATGAAAGATACAGACTTCGCAGAAATAGAAGAGTTGGTTAGAATTGTTTTGAGTGATATACACTCGAAAGGTTATTCTTCTATACAACCATTCGACATCGGTGAAGTTGAAAGTCGTATGATAAAGTTTGTAGAGCGAAACAATATAACTTTGGGCAGTACCCGGCTTTATATGAGTGCCAAGCAATTACAGCACAGCATGCGACAGTCAAAGAACGCCAAAGGACTTGTTGTGTCCGACGAGGAACTTATCAGTTTTCCTCGCAAACGATTCAGAATGGATTTATATTACGATGGTGAATGTTTTATCTATACTGACGGTTGCTCGAAATATATCGTTCACCCAAACTATAAGATGAAGGTAAGCCGTGAAGTGGTTAAACTCGTAAACTTTATTACGGCCACAAAAATTAAAGATCCGATGGAATTCACCTTACCAAAGTACATAAAAATAAAAACCGACATCATTATGTAATGCTGTCGGCTTAATATAGGTGAAAGAAACCAAGCGGCAAGGTCGAATTGCTCATCATCTCCAAAAGTTTCCCTTTGGCCATGCCACCGTTCCGCACATCGTGGCTCTACCTGATTTCTCCTTTCACGTTGCAAAGATACAAACTTTCCTTGAATCCTCCAAATTTTCCTTCCTTTTTCTTTGCTGTTTCGGAAATATTGTTTAATTTTGTGCCGTGCATTTAGGTGCTCGTACATTTTATTTGCTCAATCGCTTCTCAAACTTCCACAACAGACAAGTTAAGAGCATAAATTCCATTACCTGTTGGAATCCGCTACTAGCGTGGATTTCCTCATAAGGTAATGGAGGCTGTGGAAGGCCAGAGAAGCGTATGACGGAAATCTGCGCTTTTCCTGTTTAATAAGATGAATGCAGAATGTTCACGAATATTGTACTAACCTAAAAAATAATGAGAAAATGAAAAGTAGAAAGAAATGTTTATTGACTCTCATACTCCTGCTTGCTTTGTTTAGCAGTAGTGTGACTAAAGCACAGACGTTAGTGCTCCATCATGCTGACGGCACAACAACTGACGTGCAACTCTACACCCAGCCGCAGGTGAAGTTCCAGAACGGCAAGGTGCTCATTACCTCTACGGTGCTCAACATGGAGTACCCCAAGAGTGACATCCTTCGCTTCACCTACAAGGGTAGCTTTACGGGTATCTGCAGTCCCACGGCCAAGGCCAACTACACCGAGCAGGACGGGCAGCTCGTCTTTAACGGCGTAAAGTCACAGGACAAGATAGCGGTCTATACCGTCAGCGGCATCCGCGTCCCCGTTACCATTCAGCGCACAGGCGACACCGCCGTGTTACCTCTCTCAGCCATTCCTTCGGGAGTGTATCTGCTTAACGTCAACGGTAAAACCTCTAAATTTACAAAGCCATGAAACGCAGACTATACCTTATTATATTGTTAGCCGCTGTCACGCTCAGCGGAATGGCACAAAACATTGGTGAAGCATTCTACATCTACCGTAACGATGGTGAGTTCAATGCCTTCTTCCGCGACGAAGTACAGAGCATTGAGTACTCTTACGAGGATGCCGACGGCAATACCTACGACGAGATTGTGACGCAGATAGTGACCACCGCTGACAGCATCTATCGTATTCCCATTGCCGCCATTGACAGCCTCAGTTTCGTACAGCCGGAAACTATTTTCCAGCCTAATGTCATACAAATGGAGCAGAAGGGACTTTCAGCCTACCTTCAATCAATTGACGGCATGACGCTACTGTTCAATACTTCCATTCCACAAAGTCTGCAACCAAAAACAGGTGACATTCTCTTGAGCACAAACTTTGGAAGCAGCCTTCTTCCTGACGGTTTTGTTGGCAAAGTGGTGAGCACGCAGATGCAGTCTGGAGTTTTCAAGGTTAATTGTGAAATGGTCAACGATATATTTGACATATTCGAGCAACTAATCTCGATTGAGCAGATTCACGATGAAAGCAGCTCAGCCCCAGGCCTGCGTAAGGTAAGCGGAGAGTGGATTTCGAGTCGTAATCCTATTAATTTTAATTTGGGTTACTCTCACCCGTTGTCAGATGGTGAAGTGTCGTTGTCTGGCTATATAGATGGCACTTACATTGCCACTGTAGCCTACAACATTACGCGTAAGGAACAGCATATCACGATGCGTATCAACCATGATTGGCAGTATGGCGCACATCTGAACTTCAAGTCTGATGCAAGTTTCGGAACGGTAAAAGGCCCTGTAACCTCTTTGCCTGCCATCAGGTTTCCTGCTGTTGCTCCAGTCTTTAAGTTCCAGATTGCCGGAGTACCGTTTGCAAAAGGAGAGGGTAACATGGAACTTGATTTCTCACTGAATAGCCCGGTTCATACTTATCTTACTGAAGTGGCATACCATAATGGCTGTTTCAGCGGTAGTAATAACGAATTGCCAGTTCAGGGAGTTAACAATCCAAGTATCGACGCAGCATTTTCACTGAATGGCAGTCTTCAGCTTGGCTACATGGTTGATTTCTGGTTGGGACTTGACATCTTCGGCAGTGTCTTCAAACTTGGTACTGGTCTTGACTTCTACGTTGGGCCGAAGCTTACGGGTGACTTCTCCATGAAGATAGGCACAGGAAGTCCTGTCAATTACTATTCGACTTATAAGGACAGCAAGCTGGGTCTTTCTCTTGTTACTATCGACTATGAGTTTTTCGGTGAGGCTGCTCTGGCTGGGTTTACCACGCCCAAAGCCATGTTCTGCAATGGCACGATACAGACCCCGCTCTACCATGAATGGTATATACTGCCGGAATTCTCCGACTTGACTGTTAACAAGGATGCTGAGAACAAAAAGGCAGCCATAAATACTACTCCGACGCGTGACATTCTTGTACCGCTCAGTGTAGGTATTGGTCTTTATAATTCGGAGGGGGACTTGCTTTCCACAAAATATGAGTCACAGAAATATAAGCGGGAGAATGAAGGCTATCAAATTAGTCAGACCTTCACATCCTTGGAAATGGGCAAAGACTATACCGTCAAGCCAATGATAAAGATTCTCGGCGGTGAAGTTCCTGCTCTCCCCACTGAAACCTTTAAACTTGATGGCGAAACCACCTGCCCCGACGCTAACCACCCGCACATGATAGACCTCGGGTTGCCGAGCGGTACGAAGTGGGCGTGCTGTAATGTTGGTGCATCCACTCCTGAAGGATATGGTAATTACTATGCATGGGGTGAGACGAGTCCCAAGAGCGTGTATAACTGGGATACGTACCAGTATGGCAGTTCATGGGAAAATGTTGTTAACATCGGCTCCGACATAGCCGGCACCCAATACGATGCCGCGACCGCCAACTGGGGCTCACCTTGGCGTATGCCGACGTTGACGCAGATTCAGGAGCTGCTGAATAACTGCACTTCGGTTTGGACATCCCAGAACGGCGTGAACGATCGCAAGTTCACTGGTCCGAATGGCGGTACGATATTCCTTCCTGCTGCGGGCGGCCGTTTGGGTGACGTGTTGGGCGACCTCGGCTCTTGGGGCTACTACTGGTCTTCGACGCTCTACGAGAGCGACCCGTGGGGCGCCTACTTCCTGTACTTCTTTTCGGGCTATGCGAACTGGGACTACAACGGCCGCAACGGCGGTCAATCTGTGCGCCCCGTGCGTTAGAACTGTCAGTGCATCCTTGACGCAACGCGAAAAGTGAAACCCAAATCATCATCTGCTCGCAGGTCTGCGGTGGGGCCAGGCCCCAAGGCCTGAGCAAGCCCCACTGCAGACCTGTGAGCAGATGATGATGATTGTGGAAAGAACAATCAGCATAAAAGTAAATTAAGGTGAACAAACGCCAGTTCAAGGGAATTGATGAGCCCGTGACCTACATCGGCTTTCCCGAGACAAGCCTGCAAAAGTGGACACCCGAGGGTGCTGTCACTGCCTAAAAAAAACTTCGCATATTATTTGGTATTGTGCTAAATTTTTAGTAATTTTGCAACGTAAAGGAGATAAGCGCATTACATACCTTCACGATAAGGGGAAGGGTCTTACACGACCGTGTATTTATTTTACCACGCCCGCGGTAACGTTTTTCCACGGGCGTGGTAATGTTTTTCCCCGCCCGCGTAATTCTCGCTTCCCTGCCAGAAACTCCCTGTTTGGTACGGAGAAACTCCCCGTTTGGTACGGGGTTTCTCCCTGTCCTCCCGGCACTGTCTTTTGCTTTTTTCCATAATAATTATCAAATATCAGTTGTTAATTGTCAATTATTTCTTATCTTTGCACCAAAATTAAGAAAAATAGCGTATGGCATTTGGTAGTTGGATAGGAGGATTTATCGGATACATCTTCGGCGGCACATTAGGGTCGCTGGCAGGTTTTATATTGGGTGGACTGTTTGATGCGGTGACTGGAAGCAACGGCGGACAGTCGCGCATTGGGTCGTTCTCGACGGACGAGGACAACAGCGTTAACTATGGCCGGCGGAGGCCTAACGTGAACGAGCGCGGCTCGTTCCTCTTCTCGCTGTTGGTGCTGACGGCCTACATCATCAAGGCTGACGGACGGGTGATGCACTCAGAGATGGAGATAGTGCGCCAGATGCTCCGCCAGAACTTTGGCGAGGAGGCAGTCCGCGAGGGTGAGCAGATACTGCTTCGCCTGTTTGACGAACAGAAGCGGCAGGGTAGTGGCGGTTTCCGTCGTACCGTGCAGCAATGCTGTAGCGAAATGGCGGTGGGCATGAACTATGGTCAGCGCCTGCAACTGCTGAACTTCTTGGTGATGGTGGCGAAGGCTGACGGCAGCGTGCCCCAGTCGGAGATTCAGGCCCTGCGCGATGTGTCTGGCTGGATGCGTCTGCAGCCCTCAGAGGTCGATTCCATGCTCAACCTGGGCGGCGACTCGCTGGAGGAGGCCTACAAGGTGCTGGGTGTCAGCCCGCAGGCAACTGACGACGAAGTGAAGAAGGCATTCCGTCGCCTGGCCCTTGAGCACCATCCCGACAAGGTGGCTGCGCTGGGCGAGGACGTCCGCCGTGCTGCCGAGAAAAAGTTCCAGCAGATTAACGCTGCCAAGGACAAGATATGGAAAGCAAGGGGACTTTGAGCGGCCTTCGGCCTAAATGAGAAATGAGGAATGAGAAATGAAAAAGAATATGAAAAAAGGAAATAAAAACGGAAGGTGGATGATGATGGTGATAGGTTTGTCATTTATCATTTGTCAATTGTCATTTAGTAGAGCTTCAGCACAGATGAAGCCCGACCAGCGCTATGCCTTTGCATGCGAACATGAGACGTATCAGGACTTGCCGATGATAAAGGTGACCAAAGGGTGGGCGGCACGTCCCATCAAGGTGAAGAATGGCGGTCAGAAACCTGACATTGTGACGCTGACCAAGGCGTTTAACAAGGTATGGAACGTGGAAGTTGTAAAGGGTGTGCTCAGCATGGCTGCCGACCCGAAGTTCACCAGAGCCGTTGACCCTGAGTACGACTCGGAGACCATTGTAGATCGTAAGAACGGCTACCTCTGTGAGGATTCCGGCGGCACCGATTCAGACTATATGGAAGCCTGTGTGTGGCGGCGCAACAACGGGCACCGCCTGTTTGCCATCCGCATGGGCGGCCCTACCGACCCGGAGATTGAGGTCGTCTGCTTCTACGACTACGACCCCACTACGGAGATGCTGACCCCCGAGGCCGGTCCTGCCGACACGTTCAAGCCGACTGAGGAGTACTACAGCTATCATCTGCCCCAGAAGGGCAAGGACTTCATCATCTCGGAGTTCCTGATGAACGAAGAGGACACCACGCTGGAACATGTCTATACGTGGGACGGCCAGAAACATGTGTATGGATACGACAGAAAAGTCAAGCATTGACCGCGTGCTGCTGCACGCCTGCTGTGCGCCCTGTTCGTCGGCCATCGTAGAGTGGATGCTGCAGAACGGGGTGCGCCCCACCATTTTTTATTATAACCCGAACATCTTCCCCCGCGAGGAGTACGAGATTCGCAAGCAGGAGAGCAAAAGACACGCTGAGGGCCTGGGCATCGAGTGGATAGACGGTGACTACGACCACGCCGAGTGGCTGCAGGGCGTGTGCGGACTGGAGCAGGAACCCGAGCGCGGACGCCGCTGTGAACAGTGCTTCACGCTGCGGCTGACGGCTGCGGCACGCAAGGCCAAGGAACTGGGCATAGAGTGGTTTGCCACCACGCTGGCCTCCAGTCGGTGGAAGAGTTTGGAGCAGATAGAACGTGCAGGCCTCGCGGCCGAACAAACCGTCAACGCCGAACCCTCCACGCTCAACGCTCAACGCTCCACGCTCAACGCTCCACCCTCCACGCTCCCCGTCCACTTCTGGGCCCGAAACTGGCGCAAGGGCGGCCTGCAGGAGCGCCGCAACCAGCTGCTCCGCGAGTATGGATTCTACAATCAGCAGTACTGCGGCTGTGAGTTTTCCATGCCCAAAGATAAAAAAGTGGAAGAAAGTTGCGGTATTTAATAATAATTTTGTATCTTTGCGGGCAGAAAGAGAAAAAACTGAAAACGTATGAATGCAGCATCAATGAATAATTTGTGGAGCTATCTACAAGGACTTTCGCTGACGGCAGATAACCGTAAGTGGTTGGCGAATAAATTGATAGAACATGACAAAGGGCTGAAGACTGTTCCACCAACACTTCAGACGTTTGAGGAAGCCATGGCTGACCTTGAGGAGTCAGAACTTGAGTTTCGGCGTGGTGATGTGGTTTCTGGAGAAGATTTTAATGTTCGCTGTCAGGCATTAATAAACAGTTTTGCAGAGAAGTAATGCAAGTAGAGGTCTCGAAACGTGCTCAACAGCAATGGTTTCGCATTCTTGTCTATTACAATGAGATGGGCGGAGAGCGAGCCGCGGCTAATCTTCACCAGAAGTATCTGCAAAAACAGAAACGTCTGTTAAAGTACCCAGAGAGTGGAACTCCTGAACCTCAATTACGTGATAGAAAAATACAATATCGTTTTGTTATAATTAACGACTATTATAAAATGATTTATTACGTGAGGGGTGAAGTACTACGGATAGCAGCCTTTTGGGATATGCGTATGCATCCTGACAAACTTCGTAAAACAATATAGAAAACTGAATAACCCATAAAAACGGAAAGACTATGAAACATTTTGTACTTATGTTGGCGGCAGTTGCCGTGTTGGGCAGCCAGAGTGTGATGGCCCAGAACAAAGTGAAGAACATTTCAGCAGAGTCGGCCAAGATGGACGTGGCCAAGATAGAGAACGTGGAGCAGCCCGTCAAGCTCTCGCGCTACCTCTACGCAGGCTATAACACGCTGTGCCTGCCCATGTCGTTGAGTGCCGAGCAGCTGGAGCAGGCTGTGCCGGGAGCCAGAATAGAGCGTCTCGTGGGCATTGGCCAGGAAGGGGCGACGCTGAACCTGTACTTTGCCGACTGCACCACTGAGGGCATAGAGGCTGGCATGCCTTACCTCATCTTCTCGCCCACGAAGAAGTATATGCGGGTGAAGAATACCGACGCCACACACTTCAGCACCGAGGCCAGCGTGGTACGTATGTCGGACGCTGAGGGCAACGAGCTGCTGTTCGGCAGCAGCTGGGAGATGCGCCAGCGCGACGGACTCTACGGCATTCCCGCCAAGCAGAACGTAGAGATACTGGAGAGCGTACTGATGCGCACCACCGGTGACCAGGCTTTCTATCCCACCCGTTGCAGCTTCAACTGGGAGCGCCAGTCGTCAACGGCTTCGCAGATAGAGATTCAGCACATTGGCAGCCTGTCGGAAACCACTGGCATACAGCAGCTGAACAAGCTCGGAGCCGCCCGTGTTGACGTTTATGACCTGAAGGGCAACGTCGTCATGCAGCAGGTGAAGGCCAGCGAAGCACAGTCGTTACTGCCCGCCGGCATCTATGTAGTAGGTGGCAAAAAGGTCATTGTCAGATAACCCTGTTGACCGTCAAGAGATAAAAAATGAGGCGTAATGTTTGTACGTCTCATTTTTTTTGATTATTTTTGCACCCCAATAGAAGAAAGTAAATGTTTAAATCGTAAATTATTAAGAGGTGTTTGAGAATTTATCAGAGAGACTTGAACGGTCGTTCAAGATACTGAAAGGTGAGGGAAAAATCACCGAGATTA
>ERZ842401.2523-NODE-2523-length-24384-cov-8.259156_pt1 | contig 24384 bp, 23 predicted proteins | sample MGYA00521270_ERZ842401 | MGnify/ENA primary metagenome ERZ842401 (study PRJEB31892, sample SAMEA3878208) | bioreactor metagenome | biome: Moose rumen | place: Sweden | collected 2011-10 | study: EMG produced TPA metagenomics assembly of the PRJEB12797 data set... | reverse complement strand
CCCGACACCACCATCAGTGTGGCGGTCGCGTACTGGATCCATTCTTTGCTGTTTGCGGTCATAAATTCAATTTTATGGTTTTATGACGCAAAGGTAAGACGGGCTTTCCGTTGATAAAAAGACAGTTTAACATCACTTGTTCGTTATTCTACGGGAAATTGATTACCTTTGCAAACAAAAATCTAGTTAAAACATAATACCGATTCTCAAACAATGGCATTTGAAGACGACATGATTGATGCAGGGTATTCTGACGAACAAGAATACCTTGACAGCCTCGTTGATGATTTTGAAAAAAGTTATTCAAATAAAAATGACATGGCCTTTCAGTATGATAATGAATACTACGATTCCGACTTTTATGAAGAGCGTAAAAAGGAAAATCTAAAGAGAGAAAGCGAAAAGGAATGGATTAGTGAGTGGAAACTTGAAAATCCAAATATAGCAATTATATGGGAGGCTTATTTCAGAACGTGTGTGGAATCTGCAGATTTTAGTGACTATAGTAGGCCAAATGAATATAATATATTAAAGATTTGGCTACAAAAAAGAAATCGTTTTGAAATAGAGAGAGCAAAGGACGAATGGGCTCTAAATCTGCATAAATTGTTTTCTCTATACAAGAATGAACTCTATAATTATTATTTCCCAGAAGATATAGATTATGTGAATATGGAAATAATCTCACAACAAGCCCAAGAATTGTATTCTATCAAGAACGGTGAACCTTTATTGTGGAAACATGTCCTATCACATTATGAGATTGCTCCTAAGTTAACAGAAAATATCATTGAGGAAGCCTTTTGGAATGAGGTGTATAATGATGAATTAGTTTATGATTTTTGGATAGACAATAATGTTGAGCAATTTGATTTATATACGAAGCGATGGATTGCAGATAGTGACTATTTTGTTTATGGAGAATGGCAAAAGAACAATAAAATCGAGGAATATGAATGGAAAAAAGAATATGAAGATTTATGGCATAAAGTAAAACAGAACTTTATGACACGAGAAAAGAATAAATGTATAATTTCTAAGATTGAAGCCAACAATAACAATATACCAGAAGAGGAAGAAGATGATTTCTTAGATGAAGAATTTAGTTGCTTCGCTACAGGAGAAACTTATAGAATTTGCAATCCGTTCTTACCTGATTTGGAAGTCAAAGAAGAGCATCTTTTTGATGGCAGCAAGTTAAGACCCGAACAGCGTAATTCTATTGAGGAGGCCATTTATTCTTTAGATATGAATACATTAGAAATTGAATCTACAAATTATGCCGATAAAGTTTTAACCCAAATGTGGCTTTACATAAATAGGAATAAATGGGCTATCAAAGGCTTAAAAGAAAGACATGAGGATTTGTTAAGGTACGGATATAAGTATTCAGACAGCTTCCTAAATTGGTGGAAAGAGAAGTATAATCGGCAGTGGAATGAATTTAAGCAAACAACCGCAATAAAATTCAAAAATGATTTTGAAATTGTAATGAAGTTTAGGTTATGGGCTTCTGATGGACATAAAGAAGATTTTATTGCGTTGAGCGATAAGTTTCTTAGATTTTGGAAGAAAACACTTGCTCTAATTTATGGGCAAGATGTCCTTGAACAATTAAAGAGCTACTTTTACAATCTCATTAATCACCCTGCTAAGTTTTGGGGCGAAGATATAGATTATATAAACTTATGTGTAGAAGAAGAATATGTAGAAATATGGCAAAAAGAAATGAGGGACGAGATTCTCTGGAAAGTTCTTTATAATAAAGAATATAGAGAACATTATTTTATAGAGTATATTTACAAGTCACTAAAAATCCAATGACCCGTAAAATAATATTGATTTAATGGTTGTACCGACGGTAGTTGTCATCGATGGCTTGGGCGACGAGTCCGACGAAATCATGGCCGATGTTATCAGCCATGAAGTCGCGGATGTTCATGACGGAAGCATAGTATTTCCGGCTGAACCAGCGTTTTGCCTTGCGTTTCTTCTCGCGGCCAATGTCACCGGAGTTTCCACGGGGGATTTCCTTGCCGGTACCGAAGTCCTGCCACAGTCCGTATTCGAGGAAGGACTGGCTGAGCCCCACTTCTATGAAGCGGCCATCAGCCCTGACGGGCAGCGACTTGGGCGATGCCAGCAGTCTGCCCGTGTCGATGACACCCAGCAGCGTCATCTGCTCCCTCCAGATACGGAGCATCGTATCGTTGAAGGCGTTGACGTATTTCTCGCGCTCCGCCAGAGCGTCGGAATGCTGGTTAATTGTATTGTTGTCATGCATATTGCAAAGGTACAACTGAATTTAACAGGCGAAAAAGACATTGTTCGGTAAAAAAAGAAGAACGGCGCAATTTGGCTGCGCATATAGTGATTACTTTTGCAGATATAGAACAAATATAAGTGATTATGGAGGTATATTTCATTCTTACATTTGTAGTTGTTGTCTGTGTGTTTCTTACCCGCAGTAAGGTGGGAACAGCCATTTTGCGCGTTTTCATTGCCTTACTTGTGGTTGGCGGCTTGGTGAAGTGTGAACAAGACCGTGCCGAGGAAGAAACCCATGAGGGAAAGGTACAGATATACAATAATGGAGCTTTCAAGTGGGTAACTCCAGAAGAGCAACGTGCCATTCACAAGGCAGATGTCGAAGACCACTATCGCAAGTGGGCTGCTGAGCATCCTGAAGAAGCCGAAAAGGAAAGAATAAAAGATTCCGTATTCCGTGCCCATTACGGATATGGATTGAGGTCAATTTATGATCCTAAGTAGATTTCATTCTTCCCATTCATCCTTATTATATTGCAAATCGGTGTAGGTCTCTACTGCGATTTGGAAGTAGGCACAGGCGCATCCAGAGAGGAAATAGCGGTCAATTTCCTGGAACGAGATGCGCGGGTCGAGGTAGATGCTGTGTTCCTGCAGACGGGTCTGTTCCAGGATCAGTACCGACATGAACTGCCGGAACAGTTCCCGCATGGTGTTCATGCACCGCTCCCGAGCCTTCATGTCATCTATGGCATGGCGCATGGCCAGGAACACCGTCTTTACGCGGCGCGTGTGCGGTGTGTTGTTGATGTCCGTAAATCCCTGCGAGATGTCGGACACACAGATGAAGGCAGACTTCGTCAGAAGTTTGCCCAGCAGTTCCTCGAAGCCGTCCAGCCCGCTCACCCGGCAGAAGGTGAACTTCTTCTCCTTCGCCAGTCGGTTGCGCTGCGTCAACTGTTCAAAGAACGTGGTCGCGTTCCAGCTGAAGTTAGGTGTCTCTATGGTTTCCTCTTTGGTAAATGGCATATAATGTAAGATTGGATCCATCGGTGATACTATGATTTCTTGGTCGCTTTTCTAAAGTCCTCTGCCTCCTTCGCCTTGGCATCCAACTCCGTGAGCGCACGCCATGTGTCCATCTTCATGATGGTTGCCTCCTTCGTGATGTCCCCACCTGTCAGCGCACGAATCATCGTGTTCGTGCTCTCCCTCAGTTGGCGATAGATATCCGTCTGGCCGCTGCCCAGCAGATTTCCATCGCCCTGCGCTGATGCCGGTTGGTAGAAGTTCGGGAACTGCCCTGCGAAATACTGTTTGAGCGAGGCCATCCAGTAGAAGATACCTACCAGCTGCGCCTTGTCCGGCTTCACATGGTCGCTTCCGTACAGGATTTGCGCCATCTGAAGCAGCAGCTCTTCCTGCTCTGTGTTGAGATAACCTTGAAAGAGGTTCTCAACAAAGAGGAACTGCTCAAACGGCATCCTCTCGAAGTCAGCGGCCACCGCCTTGTGACGGCCTATCTCCGAGATGCGGACCGGCACCGGAGCGAAGGAGTCCAGGAAATCAAGGACAGACGTTGCCTGCTGAATCTGTCTGGCAGTCAGAGCCACTTCCGGCTCTCCCTTTCTCTTTATGAGAAAGCGTTTGTCAGGCAGTGAGGCAAGCACCTTCAGGCGATTCCACTTCATTAGGCAGAGCGTCTTGACCTCTGCCGCTGACAAGTCGCGTGCAAACAGGTCATAGACCAAGTGCAGCTGCTTGTCAGTCAGTTCAGCCCAACTGGTGGGCAAAGAGATATTAAAAAATGCTTCCATACCGCAAAGGTATAGAAGCAGTTTTCATCGAGAAAAGACATAATTGAAGAATATGTTCTCAATATGGAACTTTTAAGGGCTTGTGGTTTTTGTTCCCGTTTTGACGGTTGCTCGAATTATTGTTATGGTTCATACCATCTCTGAATATCTTTCTATGTTTGGTCTTTATTCGGAAACTTCCTCTTTCCACTTCCACGTCAGAAGGAGATGAAAATGGATCTGTTGTGGCAATGCCAAACGATCTTTGTTTGGCATTGTGGAGTTTATATCTTGATTGGGGCTTGGATCCTTTAGCCATAATAATTGTCTTTAATATTTCTGCAAAGATAGACCATTTATTTTCTAACGATGACGCTTCCGCTGGCCTGATGAGTGGCGAGGATCAGCACCTCGGCAATCTGAACATGTGCGGGAGCGTTAGCAGCATAGACTGCCACATCGGCAATGTCATCACCCGTCAGCGGTTTGATGCCCTTATAGACATTGGCGGCACGGTCGGTGTCACCATGAAAGCGCGTGTTGCTGAAGTTCGTCTCGACAAGACCGGGTTTCAGGTTCGTCACACGGATGGCGGTATCAGCCACGTCGATGCGCAAGCCGTCGGTCAGCGCTTTCACCGCTGCTTTTGTGGCACAATAGACGTTGCCTCCAGCGTATGCAGCGTCGCCCGCCACCGACCCGATATTGATGATGTGACCACTATTGCGCTTCACCATACCGGGTACGATGAGCCGTGTCATGGTCAGCAGTCCTTTGATGTTCGTGTCGATCATCGTTTCCCAGTCATCGAAGTCGCCCTTGTATTCAGGCTCCAGCCCCAGTGCCAGACCAGCGTTGTTCACCAGCACGTCGATGTCCTGCCATGCTTCAGGCAGACCATTGATGTACTTCTTAGCCTTCTCGCGGTCTCTGACGTCGAAGGCCAACGTCATCATTTCCGTACCTTTCTCCGTCAATTCCTTTCGGATGTCAGAGAGCAGATGCTCGTTTCTGCCTGTCAGAATCAGGCGGTCGCCATTCTCAGCAAACTTCCGTGCACAAGCCAGACCAATGCCGCTTGTTGCACCCGTAATCAGTACTGTTTTATTCATCGTTGTCATTATTTGTTGTATCAAATTCATCCTGCACCTTTTCCTTGGTATCGTTGATGGCAGCGTCATAGCCTGTCAAAGCCGCGAAGGGTGCAAACTGGGCGGCACGGTTCCACATAGACATCTGCGGATGTCGCTTTGACACATGGTGTGGCAGATTGATGATATCGTCGTAATTTCCCATAACTCTAAACTCAAAACTCTCAACTCTAAACTCTCAACTCTAAACTAAGCCTTATGTCCTCCTATCTGTTGGTTGCGCTCCTTGGCTGTGGCACCCTCCTCGAAGTTCAGACCTCTGAGGATGGCGTTCTTACCAAAGCGCTGTTTTATTTTCAGTTGTGTTTCCTGCATCCGTCGCTCCTTGTCAAGCCGTGCTTGCTCCTCCTGACGCTGTTTTTCCAAAGCCTCGTAGTCAGTAAAGAGGTCAAGCTGTTGCGGAGCGGCCTCCTGTGCTGCCACCGCTGCTTCTGATACCACATGGTTGGTAGTCAGATTCAGCCTGCGAATCAGCAAATCTGGATTCACCAGACGGTCGAACAAGTCTGCTGTTCCATCCATGATGAGCCTTGACGAGGAAGTGGGCTTATCGAAATTGAACGTGCCGTGGGCGTGCTTGGGAACCGCCTTCCCATAGTAGTTTGTGGTTATCTCGCCATGATATCTGCCCCTAATCTCCGGACGTGTCAGGCACTCTGCGTCATATCCGACAGTCAGTACCAGCTGGTCTGTCACTAACCGTTTCGATACCAAGTCGAGCGCCATCCCTTCAGCCATCTCCCGTATCACCACCTTTGCTTTCTTGAATGTGTACGGCTCTTGCAGTACCTGTCCGCTGCTGAACGAATTGGTTTCAGGACGATAGGCTTTCACGGCTTCCATCGTACACGGCTCCCAGCCCCAGGCATGGTCTATCAGCAATTCTGCGTTTACACCGAAGAGACGATACAGCAACTCTTCGTTGTGTTCTGACAGTCTGGCCAGTTTCCCCATGGTGTCCACCCCATGCATCGCCAATTTCTCTGCAATTCCCCGACCTACACGCCAGAACTTTGTGATTGGGCGGTAATCCCACAACTCACGACGATAGGTCATTTCATCGAGTTCAGCAATGCGGACCCCATCCTTATCAGCAGGCATCTTCTTGGCCATGATGTCCATTGCCACCTTGCAGAGGTACATATTCGTACCGATGCCGGCTGTGGCCGTGATACCCGTCTGCGAAAGCACGTCGCGTATCATCTTCATGGCCAGTTCGTGGGCCGTCAGTTTATAGCTTCCCAGATAAGCCGTCACATCCATAATGACCTCGTCAATACTATACACATGGATGTCCTCCGGCGCGATGTATTTCAGGTAGATGCTGTAAATCTTCGAGCTCACCTCTATATAGTGAGCCATCTGTGGTGGTGCTGCGATGTAGTCAACGTACCAGTCGGGATGCGCCTTAAGCTCTATGTCAGAAAACGATTTTCCTGTAAGCGACTTTGTAGGCGATTTCATCTGCCGCTCGTAGTTGACCTCGCGCATCCGCTGGACCACCTCGAACAGACGGGCACGCCCGCCTATGCCGTAAGCCTTCAGCGACGGAGAGACGGCCAGACAGATGGTTTTCTCCGTCCTCGATACGTCAGCCACCACAAGATTTGTGGTCAGCGGATCCAGCCCCCTGTCCACACACTCCACTGAAGCGTAGAACGACTTCAGGTCGATGGCGATATATGTTCTCGTCTGCTCTGGCATAAATACAGTGCAAAGGTACGAAAAAAGAGCCACATCCGGAGAGATATGGCTTAAGAATTGAGATTATTTAGGAGTTAGAACCAGTAGCCGCCAGACTTTTTCTTGTTGGTGAAGACAGCGGGCGTACAGTGTGCATCAATCGCCATGAGACCACCTCCTTCAGAGAAGCACACGGGTTGGATTTCATCCTTCGTTTTGACTCCGTCTTCTTCCTCCTTGCATGGCATAGTCGGAGTAAACTCCACTCTGCTCATGCTTCGTTCGTCAGGTCTCGCCATGCCAAAGCTCAAACAAGTTTGGCTTTGGTCATTTGGCTTAACGAAAACGTTGGATTTCATCCTTCGTTTTCTCGCCATGCCAAAGCTCAAACAAGTTTGGCTTTGGCCATTTGGCTTAACGAAAACGTTCGCTTCCAATCTCAGATGAGCCGGCACCCTCGGAGGAAACAGCCCTGCAACAGAAGATGTCCCCACCTAATGCCGAGCTGCAGGCAGAGCAGGAACCAGGAGCAGCCTACCGCATCGCGTCGATGCAGGGACAGCGGAAGAGCAGACGAAAAAGAAAGTACAGCTAAGTGGAACGGCAGGCCTCACGGTCTGCCGCTCCTGATAGCATTGCTTATAGTCGCCAAAACGCCTCTTGGGATTGGGGTTACGTCCTATATTTCTTTTTCTTACGGAAGCCCATAAAGAACTCCCACTTATCGTCGTAGTCTGTACTCATGACAGCTTCGCCTGCATTGGTTGACTCAGCTAAAGGAAGCAAATCCTTGCCATCACTTCAATGTCGTTTCTATCCATAGTCGTTATTATTATTCGTCTCCGTCTTTATTGTCATAATATCCGGCTTCATAGCCTTCTTCATATCCAAGTTGGTAGTCTTTGCGAGCTTTTCCCTTGTATCGGCAACTGTCATCGAACTGGCCACCCCAACCGTTGCCCGACACGGCATCGTCCTCACCATCATCATATCCGGCATCGTACCCCTCTTCGTAATACTTGGATATGGTGACAGTCGGTTGAATAGGTGGTGTCACGGTTGCAGGAGCTTCTTTCTGCTGTTCCTGTACCCGTTCTGTGGCTTTCGGTTCTGAAGGAGTGGCAGGAGGATAATAGTACGGTTGCTCATACACGGGTGCAGGACTACTGTAGAGCGGTGCCTGCTCTTGCTGCGACCTGTCTTTTCTGTCACTGCTACAACCAACTATCGTTGTCCAGATGGTAATCACAAGGACACCATAAATCATCCGTGTAAATGTACTCATACCATTAATCTCCTTTTAGTAGTCGCCGCCGTAGAATCCCGGTGCACCTTCAAGGTCCTCGTCATAATAGAGGGGATTGTCCAGTTCCGGGTCATACTGAGGTTCGTTTCGTCTTGAATAACGATTATTCCTCGGTGGTGTAAAACTCAGTTCCGCGCCGCAATGAGGACACGTCACGTAGTTACCTTCTCCGAGTGCTCGGAAGGATAATCCACATACACAGCAGTTTGTAACAACACATTTTTCCATAGAGCAGTTTTATAGTCCCATATTAGAATGTTATTGTGTATTCCTCTCCTTCAGGGTCGGTAAATGTCACGATGTTGCCTTCTTCCCTGAGATTCCCAATCAGATACATATCCTCTTCTGTGTCATGAACCAGCCTATAACCCTTTTCATCCACAGGTTTCTTTATCCATATATTTCCTTGGTCATAAGTAAAGCCTTCTTGATAGTCACCAAGTTTAATGTAATCCCCTGTAACTTCAAGGTAATATCCTAATGGAGAAAGCACGACACGACATTCATGTGATAAGAACCGTTTGCTCGTTTTCTTGAAAGGAACCGAATCCACGAAATACCACTCTTTATTTTCGCCATCTGTATTCTGGTATTCATAGTCTTCATCGCCATCTTCTTCGTCCTCAATGATATAATCATCCTCAAGGCCCTGCCTTTTGATGTCAGCAATGACCATTCTTATATCTGCATATTTGGTGCCATAGCAGCATTCTTCTTTTATCGTTTTCAAGTCGGCATCAAGCCCATATTGGTCAAGAGCATACATCACAGATTCATAGACTTCTTCATCCACATAGTCTTTGGCTTCAAGTTCTCCCTCTTCAATCAATTTTGCGATATGGCCATAAATAATCTCTAAACGTTGGTCAGTCTGTTTTGCAATGGCTTTCGGACTCAATCCGTCGCGGAGCATCCAGAGCGTTTTTTGTGGGCCTTGTGTGGATGATAGATGTCTATGCTGTTCGTTTTCTTTTTCACCATCTAAAACTATCCGCCTAACGGATTTCATATAGGCAGACACAATCGGGTCTGTTTTAATGATTTTAGCCGTAATAGGAGAAACAAGCACTATACCATGAAACTTTCTGCATCTGCTCAGAGCCACATAGACCTGCCCATAAGTAAAAGCCTTTCCCGCGTCTACTATTACTTTGTCAAAGGTCAGGCCTTGGCTCTTATGGATAGTTACAGCCCATGCAAGTTTCAAAGGGTACTGTTTGAAGGTTCCGCAAAGAGTCTGTACAATCTCCTTTGTCTTCCTATCGATATGGTAGCGGTTAAACTCCCAAGTCTGCCTTTCGACATCAATCTCAATTCCAGCGTCAGTTCTTACCACGATACTTCTATCACCAAGTGAAACAACCGTTCCCAACGTACCATTAACATACTGGTGGTTATTGTTGTCGTTTCTGATGAACATTACCCTCGCTCCCCGTTTCAGTTGCAGACGATAATCCGTCGGATATTCTTCTTTTGGGAAGAAGTCTTCTATATATGCTTTGTATTCTCTGGCAGATCCTGCCAGTTCTTCAAGTCGATTCCTGTTATAAGACCGTGCTCTCCAATTGTGAGTTGTCAGCCTGATATAGCCATCCGTTTCTTTCGGCTTGAAGGAGGCATGATACCTGCTTTCAAGCTCTCTTAGTTCCGTTAATGAAACGTTGCCTACTCTAACGTTATTAAGCAAAGTTACGAAATTGCGGTCATCTTGACGATGAACCAGTTTCAACTCAAACATGGGATAGTCCATCTCTTGAAGGACTTTGCTACTGAAGAAGTAGGCTGAGTCGTATTTTTCTTTCAGCTTTTCCCAATCCTCTTCTGGTGCAACGGGCATCAGTTGGTATAGGTCACCGAACATCACCATCTGCACACCGCCAAATGGTAAGTCATTCCTTCGATAATGTTTTAGTACATCGTCAACTTCATCCAAGAGGTCGCAGCGTACCATACTCACCTCGTCTATGATAATCAAATCAATTCTTCGGACAATACTCATTTCCTCTTCATTAAGAGCATAGAGTTTGCGCATGCGAAGTCCAGGGATATATGGGCCGAGAGGAAGGCGCAAGAAAGAGTGAATGGTAACCCCATCAGCGTTTTTTGCTGCAACACCTGTAGGAGCAAGAACTATCACATTCTTACCCAGTCGTTTGCACTGTGCAGTAATCTCGCGCAGCACAGTGGTTTTACCTGTGCCGGCCTTTCCTGTTATGAAGAGTGATTCACCATTCTTCACTAATTCCAACGCCTTCAGGCCATACTTGTCTAATTGCATCTTCATGCTTTCTATCTCAGATAGTCAATGTGAAACTGAAATTGGCAATCTTCACACTCACAGCTTCCGTCTCTATAGACAGTCACATTAGGACTTCCACATTCTGGGCAATACACATCATTCATATCGATATTATTGTTGTGGTACATTCTTGTGCTATTATTATTGCTATAAGAAGAATTATTTCCTCGGTTTTGAAATAGTCCGGGAAAATCCTCTGCCAGTAGCGCGATGAAGCAGAATATAATAGCACCTATTACTAAAATGGTAACTAACATCATTTAACTGTTTACTTTGTTATTACTTCCATCCCCACATGACCGCTCGTTACTTTGCTATACCATACCACTTCATATCAAGATTGTCAGGGAGGTGAGCATCTTTTGGGCAGGTTATCTCAGGAACCACAAGCACATCGGCTTGCATTCCAAGAAGATGCTCAATCTTCCGTGAGTTACTATCGTTGATGTTATAGCTGACTACTTTCATGCTTTCTGATTCAAATGTTATTCTCGAATTGTATAATCTCCTTCAGCCGCTTGTCAATAGATTGCCAGTCCTGATTCAAGTCCACTGTGCAGAAGCGAACTGAAGCAAGTCATCCATATACATTGCTTAATAGTTACATCAATTAAATCTTCCATGTCAGATAGAGTGGCAGGCTGGTGGTTGCTGTTCCCTCACAATCGTTCGTTGCGAGATTCTTGAGTGACAGTTTGTAGCCCCTGCGTGGATGGTATTTCTTACAGAACTGTTTGTAACTTTTTGCCTGTGTGTTAGTCGCAGATTTTACTTCTACTGGCACAATTTCCCCATCAACTTCAAGCAAGAAGTCAAGTTCTGCCGTATTCCCAGAGCGCCAGAAGTAGGGTGAATAGCCATAGCTGACCAACTCGTTCATCACATAATTCTCCACTATGGCACCCTTGAACGTTTTCAGTGTGTCTGTCTCTCCGAGAAAGTCTTTGTATCCAAGTCCCAATCTGCGGCACAAGAGTCCGCAGTCGGACATATAAACCTTGAAATAGGTGGCATCGGCAAATGCCGAGAGTGGAACATCCACATTCTGTACAAGTTCCAGCAAATGAGCCAGCCCGGCACTCTTAAGCCATTGCAAGACGGCTTCCAGTTCGTGAGCGCGTTTCCCTTCTTTGACATGAGAGAAGATGAACTTGTTGTTCTCTTTTGCAAGCTGTTTGGGAATGGAGTCCCACACCAACCGTATCTTTTCTATCTCTGAGACTGGAGCATGTTTTGAAAAGTCATCTGCATAGTCGGCCAATATCTCGTCCTGTATTTCCTTTACGGCTTTGAAATCATGCGTATTAACATATTCCTGCACCACCTCCGGCATACCACCGACAACATAATATTCTCTCAGCAGGTGCTCAAGCGGACGACTGTACACTTCGGGTATTTCGCGCCCGCTGTCCCATTCTTTCAGCACCTCTACATATTTCTCCTGTCCATTTGCGACTACAAACTCCCTGAAATTCATCGGGAACATCTGCATCCGGTTCACCTTCCCCACAGGAAAGGCTATGTTCTCGTTCTTCAGCGCTACACCTAAGAGCGACCCGGCACAAGCGACATGAAGTGTACGCATATTCTCGCAGAAATATTTCAGAGCAGTGATGGCACGAGGCACTTCCTGTATCTCGTCCAATATCAGGAGGGTCTTGCCAGGCGTGATGGTACACTGTTCCATCAACTCAATCTCTCTGATGATTCGCCTCACATCGAAATCATATTCAAAGATGGCAGCATAGTGGCTGCTCGATTCCAAGTTGACATAGCACATGCTGTCGAAATAGTTCCGACCAAACTCCATCAACGTGTGCGTTTTTCCACACTGCCGCACTCCTGTGACGAGCAACGGCTTACGCCTCGAATGGTTTCGCCACTTCACTAACTCTTTGAGAAATTCACGTTTCATACTTCACGATTTACAAAAACCATACCACTTTTACTTATTCTGATAACGTTTTTGGCACGACTTTTATTGCATCTACTTGCAAAAAATGGCATCAGTTTTGCTTGTATGAATAGCGTCAGCCACAGCTACCGTGCAAATAGTATCATCTGTATAACTATTTGCAGGGGACAGCCACTCAAAGTTATAGTCGTTTGTAGGATTAAACTTCCAGCGGCTACCGACAATATCTCCTATTATTGCTCCTAACATAATTCAATATTTTTTATTCTGACCACCCATTGGAACAGAAACTATGCTCACCCATTGTCTTGGTTTGACCTTTCCATTGCTTTCTCTGCTTCTACTTACCTGAGACTCCAATGATGGTTTTGAATAATCTCGTCCATTTTTCACAAGCCTTCTTAAAGCAAAGTCAGGAACCTCGTATCTCCCATATTGATGGGATTCTTTCATTCTCTTTACATCTTCTTGAATAGCTTTTATTTGCTGTCGTTCTTTTTCCCTTTTAGCTTTCTTTTTGGCCTCCTTTCTCTCTCTACGAAGTTTCTGTTTTGGAGTTTCCTCTTCAGGTGCAGATTTTTTCTTGGACTTTGGGGTTGTTTTCTTATCTACATCATATTCAAGTACAGGATGCGCCTCGTGAATAATGCGTTCAAAATAATCAACCACATCGTTTTTTGAAATGTTGGCTTTGATGTCCAATTCCATGTCAGTAGAGAAAACACCGAAGTTTCGTTCCACGGCAGCAAGCATATCATTCAACTTGTTCTTGCAGTCTACAGGCGAATATTGAGCAACAATCTGTCTGAATGTCATAGTATTAATGTTTTAATGCAATTACCATATTTGTGTCCTTCAACTCGTATTCTTCATCTTCACCAATATGTTGATAAAGCATTCCGTCCAAGATGTCTTTGTCATATAGCCACTTGTTGTAGTATTGATGCAGATGTCCAACATAGTACATGTGTACTGCTTCCCTTCTATACTTGGATTGTTTGTTGTCCAAGATTTTCTTCATTTCCTCCACAGTCATCTTGTGAGACACAAATGTTTTAAAGATAAAATTATTCATGGGAGTTTTTTGCGCATAAAAAACACCTGAGTTGCACAGGACAATGTATGATAGGTCATGCATATCCTTCTCATCTTCCATTTTCCCCATTAGCATTTGCATTTTTATATCCATAAAAGCCGATGCAATAGCCGTTTCTCTATGTACAAAAGCATGAGTGGCAAGGGATTCAAGAGAAAAATCATCGTCGAGCATTAATCTTTCGCGCATTCGTTTTAGCGTGTGCGTGGTAAACTTGATAAAGTATGGTTTATCTGTGTTCAATCCTCTAACCACATAGTAATCCTTTGATTTCTTCTCGCCCTCGACAATGCAACAGGCAAAGAATATCCAAGGAACTTTGTTGGTTTGATTGAAAGTAATAGACGCATACCATTTATTACCAAGACCTGTTCCAATGTTAAAAGCCTCGTATTCATCTTCTCGAATAAACTTGCCCCTCTTCTGAACATCTTTCAGGTATACGGTAGCCTTCTTCTTAACAACGCTCTTTACGCTGGCATAATCTTCAATCAGCTCTTTCAGGATATGTTCTTCTGTATAGGTTGGTAATATCATGTCTATTCGTCTCCGTCTTTATTGTCATAATATCCGGCTTCATAGCCTTCTTCGTATCCAAGTTGGTAGTCTTTCTTAGCTTTCCCTTTGTATCGGCAACTGTCATCGAACTGGCCACCCCAACCGTTGCCCGACACGGCATCGTCCTCACCATCATCATATCCGGCATCGTACCCCTCTTCGTAATACTTGGATATGGTGACAGTCGGTTGAATAGGTGGTGTCACGGTTGCAGGAGCTTCTTTCTGCTGTTCCTGTACCCGTTCTGTGGCTTTCGATTCTGAAGGAGTGGCAGGAGGATAATAGTACGGCTGCTCATACACGGGTGCAGGACTACTGTAGAGCGGTGCCTGCTCCTGCTGCGACCTCTCTTTTCTGTCACTGCTGCAACCGACTGTCGTTGCCCAGATGGTAATCACAAGGACACCATAAATCATCCGTGCAAATGTACTCATACCGTTAATCTCCTTTTAGTAGTCGCCACCATAGAATCCCGGTGCACCTTCAAGGTCCTCGTCGTAATAGAGAGGATTATCCAGTTCCGGGTCCATACTGAGGTTCGTTTCGCCTTGAATAACGATTATTCCTCGGTGGTGTAAAACTCAGTTCCGCACCACAGTGAGGACACGTCACGTAGTTACCTTCTCCCATAGCACGGAAAGGCAGTCCACACTCACAGCAGTTTGTTATTACACATTTTTCCATATTCTACCAATCAGAAAGACTATTTATATTCACTCAAGATATGCTTTAATCTCGTACCTTCCAATTGTATGTTTAGTAGCCGGGGTTCTGGGTCATATTGGGATTATTCATTATCTCGCTAACTGGGAAAGGCATCAATAGTTCATAGTCATAGCATCCCGTTACCGACTGAGCTTCACCAGTTCTTGTCAACATCGTCCAATACCCGTAATCTGCGAAAGCTGTGCTCTTCCATTCTGTTGTCAATTCTTCAACATTACGGTTGATCTCTTTCTCATAAAAGAGTATATGACTATAGGTATAGACAGGAATGTGTTTGCCATCTGTAGATATGTTTAATGCCCAAATAACAGGTTTCTCAATACCATTATCTGTAGAAGTGATGTACCCTTCATACTTCTGCCTGTCGATTTTGTTCAATGCACTTTTCGCACTCATAGAATTACCCGTTTGCAAATATAGTTCGGATAAAAGAAGCTGCCCTGCTTCATAGCTTACATAACATTTATCAGTTGTCTGTTTAAGATTACCTATAATCTCCATAACTTCCCTTAAAGCAAAGCTTAAGACAACACCCTTGTTACTTTGAGAATATGTTGTACCAGCATCAACAGAAGCCGTTGTTACTAATGGTACTTGTCCCCAAAGAGTTGCAAGGTTGTAATAGACAAAAGCCCTAATGAAACGCACCTCTGCCATCAGTTCATTCAGTTCCTGTTCATTAAAGTGGCTGCTGAACTGGTTAATATGATCCATTAAATAATTAACACCGTTAATGGTCGTGTACGCGGCCTCCCACGTCCTTTTCACCTCGTTGCTATTAGGAGATATATTGTGAACCGTATTAGTATTTGTACGTATCTTTTCAAGGTTCAATTGCTCCTTTTCAAAAGTAGCACAAGCGGCATAGGAAGAATTACGGATTGCATAGACATTTTCTTTCGTATTCCAAAAGGATTCATCAGTTATACTTGTTGGATTATCTACAATAAGTTTTTTTGTCAACTCGATTGTTGCTTGCAGTTCATCATCCAGAGTCCCGTTCATCTGAATTTTTACATCATCTCCAGTTTGAGAAAGAAGCGTATAAACAAACATAGGCTCGTTGGTCTGTTTGTAGAACGTCTCAATCCTCCCATTATTGATACGCCAAGCCGTTTCCATAGAGTTAAACACCTCGCACGAACCATCTTCGTTGAAACGAATGGTTTTACCATTCTGCAGGTCGCTATTGGAGCCTCTGGCAATGGTAAAACTTTTGACCTCCCAAGAGCTTCCGGCAATCATATCGTTTCTGATGGGTATATAACTTTGAGAAACGTCATCATCTTCACGAACAAAGATATATTTGAAGGTTACACCGTTACTGGCCGTACCGTCCCATGTCATCTGGTCGCCCTTGATGCTGACAGTAATCACAAATGTGCTGCCGTTGTTGCTTCTTGCCGTAATCTTATTGCCGCTCACAGTATAGTTCCCTGTATATCCAAACGATTGAGCGGTAGAAGTATAGGTGCCATCAGCATTGATGGTAACTTCCTTTCCTACCATCAGACCGTCGTAAGTCTGTCCTTGACCCTTGTCTGTACTCTGGGTACACATCCAAGTTCCGATAGCCTTGTTTATAAGGTTGGAATCTGCCTCGTTACCACTCCCTTCGTCATCATCTCCACAGGACATTACCAAAGGCATTGTCATTAGCAAGAGCAAAAACATGCCCAACATATTCAGTTTCTTCATATACATATATTATTTGTTAGATATCTCTTGTAATTCTTCTGGTTTCGGGTCACACCCAGGAGCAATCAGCAGTTTCTCTTGACCGTCAAGGGGAATCCACACCACTTCTTTGATGTACTCGTCCATGTGCTGTTTCCCTAATAGTTCCAGAGCTATTTGCTTGCGATTACCAAAACGGAAACGGTTCCATGTTTCCATGTCCATGTAAACTATGTCACATGACGGGTTGACCGCCTTATGATAGATACACCTGATAGCGACTTTCATAATGTAAATGCTCTATTTTTCAAGTTCGTAGATAGCATACATCCATGTGATTTCCGGACCATTCTCGTCGATTTGGTATCTCAGGTCATTACCATCATCATCCCTGTAAGCATCCCAAACCACGTTAGACACCTTGCGATTCATGACATCATCAGGCTTGGAGCCGTTCTTGTGAATAATGGTGATTTCGGTAACAGGTTTCAAATCCAATGTATCCTCTTCGCAAATGATGCCAACGACGTAAGGGTCGTTAATGTCCATGTTGAATTCAGAGTCATTCTTCTGAAGGATTTCCCAGGCTTTATCTCCAACATATACTGTGAGATGTTCTCCCTCCAGTACCGGGAAATTCTGTTCTACCTTGTGCGCTGGCGGCAAGTTGTTCTCGTCGAGAGGATAGTCGAACAGACCGAGTTTCCCTTTTACGTCCGTAATAGGTTCATCGAAAAGATAGGCGTTCTCCAGCTGCCAATGTGTACAATCCAAACCTGCCCATGGAGACTCCGGTTCTTTGTCTGAGTCAAAACCCACCACATCGACGTAGCCGATGATAGCAGACAGAGGCAGATCCTCATATTCAGGCAAGATGCCAAATTCCCTGAGGTTTGACATCGTTGAAATCATTTCCGGCCAAAGGTTCTTTGCGTCAAAGTCCTTTGGCACTTTCTTGGCACTGGCATGAATCAATATTCTACCTGGCACCTCTTTCGGTTGCCATGTTCTGTTTTCTACGTCCTTTACACCAGTGCATATAGCTGATGCCCAAGGCTGTTGTACTGATAACGTTTTCATCTTTTATTCTTATTTATTCTTTAATTTCAACCCATGCCATCCAAATCAGGAAAAGGCAAGATTTTATGTCTCTATCCAGTCTTTAGCCAGCTTTCAGGCTCCTTTCAGGCTGCTTTCTGCCTGCTTCTAAGCATACTCATGAGTATGGGTAGAGTATGGCTACAAGCTGCCTGGAGTATGGCTGGAGCCTGCTTAGAGTATGGCTGGAGCCTGCCTGCACTATGGCTGGTCGCCTTCGCCAAGCCCTGGTTCTGCCGCCATCATCATCGGCTCGTAGTCGTCATCGATGCTGTGGCCATTCATTTCGAGGTCGGTGATGCAGGAGCCGGTGGCATAGCAGTACATCGTGGTGATGATGCTGATGGCAGCATTCAACTCCTGTTCGGTGGCTGTGGGCGAGATGTGCGACTCGCTGTTGCGCCACTCCTTCACCATGAGCAGCCACTGATAGAGACGCTGCTTCGACTCGTCGGTGCTGTACTTCAACTGCCAGAGTGGTTTCACATCGTGAATGACGTTGGCCCAGGTCACGTCCTCCCCCTCATTCATAGGCTGCACCTCACGGTTCTTCATCAGGTAGAAGAGCTTCTTCAGGTAGGCTTCAAACTTGGTGACCAGCAGGTTGAAGGCCACGAACTTGTCAACGATGGTGCTGCCATCCTTGTAGAGGTTGATGAAAGCACGGTAGAGGAAGATACCCACGCCGTCGAGCGAGGCGATGGAATCCTTGTCGATGACGTAGAAGAAGGCGTTGACTATCTCCTTCGACGAGCGCATGCCCTGGCTCACACCCTGCAAGGTGAACGAGATGGTGTTCTCTATCTCGGCCTTGATCTTGTTGATGTGAGGCAGCAGCACCACGGTATGCTGTTGTCCGGGATTCTCCAAGGCAGCAAAACCCTCTTCCACCGACGGCTGCTCCACGACGGCATCCTGAATGGTCACGTCGTCGTTGAGATAGGCGGCAAGGATACGCTCGCGCATGTCGGCATCGAGAATGAAGTCCTTCAGCAGCTTGGCACCCTTGGCGTTGACCATGCGCGGCTTCGGTTCGACACCCTCCACACGGGTGATGAACGTGCGGGTCTTCAGCGGGTCGAGCGTGAGGCGCAACTCGGCAAAGCGGTTGAAGTCGTCCAGGTTCTCCTCCGTCGGGCTGTCGAGCATCAGGCGTTCCATCAAACTGATGTTGACGCCCGTTGCCTCCGACAGGATGACGATTTGCTTGTGCAGCTCCTTCAGCTGATACTCGTTGATGTAGTCCTGAATGGTCTTTCCGGCTTCGGGGCGCAGGTCGCCACGCTGAATGTCGTGCAGGATAAGGATGGCCGTGCGCTGGTCTTTCTGCGGCAGCGAGGCAAAGGTCTTGTGCAGCTCCTGAAGGGCCTCCTTCGTCGGTTCGCTGCCAGGGCCTTCGGCATAGAGCCGCTTGATGAAGCGCTGGAACTTGGAGTTGATATACTCCGCATCAATGGCACCCGTGCCGGTCTCGGTGATATAGGTGTCAACGGGATATACAAAGTCATGCCCTTCCGGTCCGGGACCAACTTTCTCGAACAACTCACGGTAGCGTTGCAGCAGCGTGAGGTAGGTCTGCTCGTCCAGTTCCATGACCACCTTGGTATAGGTGTCGTCGTGCTTGAACTCATATTCGCTCTGCTCCCATGCGAAGCCCTGCAGCTTGGCGGCTTCCAGCAGGCGCGTCATGCTGCTGAAGTCCTGTGCAAACATGCGGCGGTCTTCGCGTGTCTCTGGCAGACGCTCGAAGTTGAATATCTCATGCGAGCGGAAGATGTCGCGTATATGCAGGAACTTGCGGTTGATGTTCATGAGGTTGTCTTCCAGCTTATCGACGAAGACGCCCAGCGGACGGTCCACATACACTTCGAGTGCATCCTCGATGTTGCGCTCCATGGTGTAGGGGAACGTGTAGTAGTAGATGGTGCCAAACGGCTTGTCGGGGCCAAACAGTCGGTTGGTGCGCGAGAACGACTGGATGATGTCCACGTATTTCATCACCTTATCGACAAAGAGCGTGTTCACCCACTTCGAGTCGTAGCCCGTCAGCATCTGAGTGACCACTATCAGCAGGTCAATCTGCTGCGAGTGGTCATGCTCTATGCCCACATACGGTTTCTTGTGGGCCAGACGCTTGGCCACATCCTTTTTATACTTGCCGTAGGTGGACAGCTGGAACGAGTGCTGATATTTGCGGTTGTAGTCATCGAGCATCTCCAATAGCGCGTCCTCACGGGCAATGCCCTCGTCGCTGTTGTCGATGTTGTTGTCGAAGACGGCCACCACGTTCATCGACGAATACTGCGCCTTGAACAGTTCGTAGTAGGCTATGGCCTCCGGAATGTTCTGCGTGGCCAGGATGGCATGGAACTTGCGGTTCTTGCTCAGGCGGTCGAAGTTGCTCACGATGTGCTGTGCTACGGCCTGATGGTGGATGTCCTGCGTATAGAGGCCCCTGGGCAGATAGTGCTCCACACCGTGACGTGTCTCGCCATCGGTGTCTGTGTAGGTGTCGGGCATCTGCATCTCCTGCATGAAGCGGTTGTACACCCGCATCTTCTCCTCGTCGTCCTCAATCTCCTCAACGCTCTTTGCGTCGAGCTGGCACAGGGCGGCTTTCTCGCGCAGTTCCTCGTCGCTGTAGGTGTTGATGCGGTACGGGTCGAAGCCCAGCACGTTGCCGTCGGGAATACCGTTGGCGATGGTGTACTTGTGCAGCATGTCGCCAAACAGCGTCTCGGTCATAATCTCGTTGTGGGCGTTCTCCTCGAACACGGGCGTACCCGTGAAGCCGAAGAGCAGGGCGCGAGGGAAGGTGCGCTTGATGTTCTGCAGCATCTCTCCGAACACCGAGCGGTGGCACTCGTCGATGATGAAGACGAGGCGTTTCTTGCCGATGCGCTCTATCATGGCTTCGGGTATGCTGGGGCCGGGCTTGATGTTGGCCATCTTCTGGATGGAGGTGACGATGAGGCGGTCGTCGTTTGAGGGGCTGTCGAGCTTCGAGGCCAGTATCACCGTGTTCTGCGTGTCCTGAATGCTCTCGTCCTCACCGGCAAAGCCCCGGTACTCGTCGAGCGACTGTATGCCCAGCTCTATCCTGTCCATCAGGAACACCACCTTGTCGGCATCGCCGCTGTTGGCAATGAGCTGTGCCGACTTGAACGAGGTCATGGTCTTACCAGAGCCTGTGGTGTGCCAGATGTAGCCGCCACGGTGCTGGTGCTCGTCCCAGTTGACTGCGTGGGTGACATCGCAAATCTTGCTGGCGGCATAGTACTGATAGGAGCGCAGCACCTTCAGCGTCTGGTCTTTGTCGTCGGCAATGGTGTAGTAGCCTATCAGCTGGTGGGCCATGGGAATGTTGAGCAGTTCGGTGGCCACACGGTGCCAGTCGAAGATCTCCTGGTTGTTGAAGTCGGCCCAATGGAACTGGAACTCCTTCTGGAAGCGGTCCTCGCTGCCGGGGTTGGCAAAGTAGAGCGTTTTTTCAGGGGCCATGGCCACGAATATCTGCACCATCGAGAAGATGCCGTGGGCGAAGATGCCCTCATGCATGTAGCGCTTCAGCTGGAACACGGCCTGCGACACATCGACGCGGCTGCGCTTCAGCTCCACATGGATGACGGGCATGCCGTTGATGAGCAGCAGCACGTCGCCCCGTCGGTCGCCTGCCAAGGGGTGGCTGGCACGGAAGCGCGGCTGGCGCACTATCTGGTAGCGGCTCTGTCCGGCACTGATCTCCTGCGGGTCGAAGATTTTCAGATAGACCTCCTTGCCGCAGTTGTGCGTGTCGGCAGGGTTGTCGCGCTTGATGCAGACAAACTTGCCGTTGATGAGCTTGCTCACCTTGTAGGGGCTTGCGCATAGGTTCACCTGGTCTATTATCTGCTGCATCTCCGAAGGTGTCAGCGGACAGTTGCCAAGGCGTTCCTGTTCGCGGTTCATGTCGAAGATGATGCCGGCCCAGTTCTCCACCAGCTCTTCCTCGGTGGGCTGCACCAGCACCTCACTGCTCCAGCCGTGTTCTGACAGCAGGTGGCACAGAGCCAGCTCAAAGGCCGACTCGCGCTCAAAAGGGTGTATGTTCTGTTCGTTCATGTTTGTTTCACTATTCACAAATGGTCTTAGCCCACTCGGGGATTTTCTCCTGATACTGCTTATACATACGTCCATCTACCATCCTGAACAGCAGGCGGGCCTCCTCGTTATCAATGGAGTTGTCGTAAACATACGTGCGGTCTGCTATATGGCTCAGCCGTTTGCAATTCAATATCGACTTGTAATATCTGGATACAACTTTTGCTATTGGCACATCGTGGCCACCTTTCATCACCCGGTTTGCTATTCGTGAAGCGTTTATAGCCGGATGGCTCGTTGCTACAAAGAAGATGCGGATAAAAAAGCCAGCCGCTTTGGCACGCTGGATGTAGTCAACCTTGTCTGCCGCAGAAAGGACTGTCTCGAAAATCAGACTTTTACGATTGCTCAGACATTCCTCGCGTAATGTCTCACAGTAACTGACGGCCTTCAAGATGGCTTCCTTTGAATTCCAGTCACCGAAGACATCCATAGCAATCTGGTCAGGATTGATATACACGGCATCTTCAAGCCACTGATGATTCAATATTTTTTGAGTAATGGTAGTCTTGCCAGACCCATTGGGGCCTGCAATGACAATGAGGACTGGACGATGTGATGCTGTTACCATGATGCTTCTATTTCTTTGGCTTCCTGCCGCAGTCTGGCAAAGAACTGTGCGGTGGCCTCTTCGTTTGTACGACGTGCTTCTTCTGCTGCTTCACGCATAATCTGTGTGAGCATGCCTACGGTGGGGTCCTCCGTACTCGTAAGCCGATAGTTGTCTATTGTCTGTTCCATATTTTTAATATTTATTTTTTCAGAGTTTTGTCTTGTTCCATTATGCTATTTCCATTTTATGCTATCATCCTGCTCAGGCAGGCGGTTTTCATTTGCTTCAGCTTTTCTATTCGCTGGGTCTGAAGGGAAATCTTCGTGTCGAGGGAGCGGAAGAAGGAGGCAATATTGTCACGTTCCGCTTTTTCTTTTGGAATGTAGAAACAGAATTCCTCCAGTTCCGTTTTGTCCAAATTTCCAATTGCGCCATTACCGCCAGAAATGCCAATCGCTTGAAATTCTCTAAACCAGTTTGACCCCATACTTGCATTTAAGAATTCAGGTTCATCAGATGTTGCCAAGAGCATAAAACCTCCATGAACGACTGGGCTGGCTTGGGTGTTTCTTATAACGCAGTGCTTACCTACTAATCGAGGTGAGCCATTTGCTGCGGTTATGAGGATGTCTCCATCTTTAGCAAGAGGTATGTTTATACATTGAGGTGTAACAAATACATCCTCATCAGACATGACAAAAGTATCTTCATTGATATTACATGACCGTAATACCCTTACGCCATCACTCGCTATTTGAGTAGGACTATACGTTAAACCTCTTCTTAATTCTGCCATATCTTTGAACTTAATAAGAATCCATTCGTCAGTGAAGCCGTTGAATCTGATTAGCGGCAAATTACCCCCCCCATTTTGCGGGAACATGGAGCGGAGACAGGCTGATTTCATTTCCTTCAGTTTATCTAATCTCTGTCGCTCCGTATTGATTTCAGAGTCTATTCCTTGGAAGAACTTAGCTATTGCTTTTTGTTCCATGATGTCCTCAGGAATCCTTATGCTCCCTGTCAAGGCAGTCTCGTCACTGATGTTCATTGTATTCTTAGCTCCCTTGTTTACAAGAGGGCGCATATAGTCATTCAGTCGCCATGCTGGGTCAAAGTAGTAATGGATATATTCTGGACTAATTCCATCCTTTGCCTTGTATATTGCATAGAGTACTGACACAATACCATCCGGCCCAAGGTTTTGCTTGATAATACCATAAGGCTTTGAACGCAAAGGCGATTTAGTGTAAACTATATCTCCAGTGCGAAGCACACCGTAATTACTTACGGATTTTCCAGCATAGCTTCTACCAAGCAACTCTATTTGGTTCATAACACCGAAATCATCAGAGACGGATAGAACATTGTTTATATCATATTGTAGGGCAGTATTCCTCTCATTTGATATTTCCAAACAATCACATAACTGCTTTTCAACCCACTCTCCTTCATATCCGCTAAAGCGGATGGGGGGGGCAATTTCTGTTCCTCTTGGGAACATGGATTCGAGGCAAGCAGATTTTACTTGCTGTAGCCTCTCAAACTGATTTTTGCGCAATGCTATTTGTGAGTCAAGACGACGGAAGAAGGATGCTATTGCCTTCTGCTCTTCATAACTTGGAAACAGGAAATCCATATTGGAAAACTCTTCAAAGCTGATGGAACGCCCATCACGAATGCCGTAAGTGATAGTTTCAAGACGCTTGATGAATGATTTTGACATGAAGATAATTTTCCAGAAGTAGTCATCATGACACTCAGGATTCTTGAATCCAAATACCGTGTATGCTGGTGAAGTAATGCCTTCTACAGCAGAATGTGCAAATCCCCCTTGGAAAGAACGGAGATGAATGACAAATTGGCCTGGCCTTACTACTTTATAAGTGACTTCGTTAGAGCGGTCGTGGCTGATATCGTAACCACTTTCACTTCTTACAGCCATACCTCTTATGTCTTGACAGGCAGAAAGGACGGGCAAATCCGGACGGTTCCTTTCGTTGAATGTCACAAACAAGTCAGAAGCCTTCGCTTTCTCCCACTCCCCTTCAAACCCTTGGAATCTGAGCCTTGGCGTTGTCTCTCCCTCCTGTGGGAACAGTGAGCGGGCGCACTCCT
>ERZ842401.2522-NODE-2522-length-24401-cov-9.210589_pt1 | contig 24401 bp, 21 predicted proteins | sample MGYA00521270_ERZ842401 | MGnify/ENA primary metagenome ERZ842401 (study PRJEB31892, sample SAMEA3878208) | bioreactor metagenome | biome: Moose rumen | place: Sweden | collected 2011-10 | study: EMG produced TPA metagenomics assembly of the PRJEB12797 data set... | reverse complement strand
CCGCTCAAGAAGCAAAAATTTACGGAGAAGTTCACACGGTCGCGAGTTCAGCCGACAAAAACTTTTCGTATATTCCTGATTTGTCGGACTTGAGTATTTCGGAGAACGCCGATTACGTTTACATTTGCCAGAATGAGACAGTTCACGGCACGACGATTAGAACTCTTCCGAACACTAAAGGAAAAATTTTAGTTGCTGATATTTCCTCAATGTTCCTGAGTGAGCCTGTTGACGTGAGCAAATACGGGATTATCTGGGGCGGAGTTCAGAAGAACGTCGGACCTGCAGGAGTTACGATCGTGATTATTCGCGAAGATTTGATTTACGATGAAGTCCTCCCGTTCACACCGACAATGTTAAAGTATAAAACTCACGCTGATAACAAATCGCTCTACAACACTCCACCTTGCTATAACATTTACATTTGCGGTCTCGTCTTCAAGTGGCTGTTGAAACTCGGCGGAACTGAAGCTATGCATAAACTCAATCAGGCTAAAGCAAAAGTTTTGTATGATTATCTTGACAGCTCAAAAATTTTTCACGGCACTGTTGAGAAAAAAGACAGGTCATTAATGAACGTCCCATTTGTAACAGGAAGTAAAGAGCTTGACGCGGAATTTGTTGCAGGAGCTGAGAAGGCCGGATTGCGCAACATTAAGGGGCATCGTTCGGTCGGAGGAATGCGCGCTTCACTCTATAACGCAATGCCAATCGAAGGAGTTAATGCGCTCGTTAATTTCATGGCGGATTTCGAGAAAGGACATGCGAAGTAATCATGTTAGCTCCGAAAGAACGTAAAATTTTTTGCCTGAATAATATTGCTCAGGTTGGACTTGATAAATTCCGAACGGGTTACACAATCACTGAGAATATTAACGAGGCGGCCGGAATTCTTGTACGTTCAGCCGACATGAAGGACGTAAATTTTCCCGACGGATTACGCGCGATCGCCAGAGCCGGAGCAGGAGTGAATAACATTCCGATTGATAGATGCTCGGAAAATGGAATTGTCGTATTCAACACTCCCGGAGCAAACGCAAATTCCGTGAAAGAGCTTGTTATTGCGGGATTATTATTAGCTTCACGGGACATTTTCGGCGGAATTAACTGGGTAAAAACGAACTCGGCCAATTCTGACATTACGAAACTCGCTGAAAAAGCCAAGAAAAATTTTGCTGGTCATGAAATTTCCGGCAAGACTTTAGGCGTTATAGGCTTGGGAGCAATCGGCGTACGTGTTGCGAATGCGGCCGTCTCACTCGGAATGAACGTGCTCGGCTATGACCCGTATTTATCGCTAAAATCCGCGTGGATGTTAAGCCCGATGATTAAGCACGCTGACACTCACGAAGAAGTTTATGCGGCCAGCGACTTCATAACAATTCATGTTCCTGCGATGGACTCGACACGACACATGATAAACTCCGAAGCTGTCGCTAAAATGAAACGGGGCGTGAAAATTCTCAACTTTGCGCGTGATTTACTCGTTGACGAAGAGGCTTTGACTGAAGCGTTGAAGTCCGGACAAGTCGCAAAATACATCTCAGATTTTCCCAACAAGATTAGCGCGAATTTGCCAAATGCAATTATCCTTCCTCATTTGGGAGCGTCAACAGAAGAGGCTGAAGACAATTGCGCGATTATGGCGGCTGAACAGTTACAAGATTATCTTGACAACGGCAATATCATCAACTCCGTGAATTTCCCTGAGACTAATGCCGGAGTTTGCGGGGCTGAAGCGAGAGTTGCAATTTTGCATAGAAATATTCCGAACATGCTTTCACAAATTACATCATTCTTCGGAAGCAATAACTTAAACATTGAAAACTTGCTGAATAAGGCGCGAGGCTCATACGCTTATACATTGCTTGATATTTCTCACAAGATGCCTGATGACACTACGGAGAGATTACGCGAGATTGAAGGAGTTTTGAGAGTTAGACGGGTTAAAGAGAGAAGTCAAAGCTGGTAAAATTTTAACCTCCTCTGCAAAAACAGGGGAGGCAATTTTTCATGAGCTTTCACGTTCTGACAATGACGCGGCAAACATTAAGTGCTGAATGCTGGGTTTATCTCCAATCGGCGACTCAATCTCTTTAATCACCATTCTCGCGGCATTTTCCCCAATTTCAACCGCCGGAAGCTCAAATGACGTTAAAGTTTTCTCGAGCAAATTTCCGATGAAGCAGCCTGTCAAGCTCACAATCCTTATTTTCTCCGGGACATTGATATTACGTTCATGCAGGACTTTCATAGCCGCCATTCCGTAAGTATCTATTGCCGTCATAATAGCGTCAAGTTCCGGATTATCGTCAATCATTTTTTCGATACATTGCCGCCCGGATTCGTAGCCGTTAATTACGCCGTTAGTGAACTCGCAAATTTCCGGCAATTCAAGCTCAGTTATTGCGCGTTTATAACCTTCGTAGCGTGTCTTGTAAGGTCTCAATGCAAATCTTCCGTGTGAAGGACCATTAACCAGGCCAATTTTCCGACAGCCCTTGTTGTAAAGATAATGCATAGCGTCATAACTCCCGCCCTCGTAATCGCTAACAATACTGCTGAGTGAGTTATCCTGCTTTCTTATAATCTGGACTACAGCAATTCCCTGATTATGAATGTCCCGGATTAAGCTCATATTTTTTCCTGTTGCCGCAATAATAATCCCGTCAGTGAAACCGTAACGCAACCTGTCAAGGCATTCACGTTCAGCTTCAGGATCATCGTTAGTATGACAGAATAATATTGAGTAACCTGCTTTTCTCGCCTCAATATCAATCGTCTGTGCAATGTCCCCAAATATCGAAAGTCTCACATTCGGAACGACTACACCGATTGTACGACGTTTACCCTTTCTTATGCTTCGGGCGATTATGTTCGGATGATAATTCAGCTCAGCAACTGCCGCCATAATTCTTGCTTTCGTCTCAGGATGAACGTATGAAGTGTTATTCAATGCCCTTGAGACGGTCGCAGGGTTACACTTGGCCAATTTCGCGACATCTTCAAGCGTGCTCATAGTATCTTGCTCCTTTATGGGATGAATGAAATTGTCAGAAATTATACTACATATGCAAGAGTATGCAAGATTAAGCAAAATAATTGACATTTATATTCACATACTTTAGAATTTACGCCATCCAATAAATGCAAGATAAAACAAAATATTTTGAAGGGAGCTTTTGTGTTATGGCAAAAGAAGTTACATTTAAGACGATTTTCCCCGCAGTATCTGTACCGCTCAACGATGACTACAGCATCAATGAAAAAGAGTTCCGAGTTTACCTCCGCTGGATTAAGAGCTTCTATGACAAGGGAATTAAAGGCTTAGTCTGCAATGGACATACCGGCGAGATTACGGGTTTAACCAGAGCAGAAAGAAAACGTGTAACTGAGATTTGCGCTGAAGAATGCGGCGACATCATGACGATTATTTCCGGCGTAAACTGTGAGAACACTCAAGAGAGCATCGAGATGGCTCGCGAGGCAAAAGAAGCTGGCGCTGACGGAATACTTTTAATGCCCCCGCATATGTGGCTTCGCTTCGGAATGAACCCTAACGCTCCGTTTGAGTATATCAAGGACGTAGCTGAAGGAGCAGACATCGACATTATCATTCACCTTTATCCTGCGACGAGCAAAGCATTTTACCCTGTTGAGACGTTAATCAAGATGTGCAAGGAAATTCCTCACGTCAAATGCATTAAAGTCGGAACCCGTGTAACTTCAATTTATGAGCATGATGTACGTGAACTTCGTAAACAGTGCCCGGATATTTCGCTCATTACCTGCCATGATGAAACACTCTGCGTAACATGGTTCACAGGAATGGACGGAGCTTTAATCGGATTTGCCGGCTGTGTACCTGAATTAATCACAGGAGCTTGGGACGTATTCTCACATCCTGACAAGCACACACTCAAAGAGGCTCAGGACTGGTCGAACAAGATTTACCCGATTTCACAGGCGATTTACGGCGGCGGTCAGCCTTCAGGAGAAGCTCACGCGAGACTTAAAGAGACACTTGCACAGCGCGGAATCTTCAAGAGTGCTTTAATGCGTAAGCCCGTTCTTCCGCTGGATCAGGAAGAGAAAGACTGGGTAGCCGAAGGAATTAAGCTCTCAGGTCTGGGCAAAGTTGACATGAGCAAATACGAGTAAGCATTAAAACTTTTTATCGAACAAGGTAAATTTTCACGGAAGCGGTCAAAGAGGATAAGCAAAAATTCTCGAAGGCCGCTTGTTGTTAATCAAAAGGAGGCAGAAATTTATGGACACTAAGAAAATTCAACGAGCGTCATGGGGAGAAATTCTCAAGAGAATTGGGCCGGGAATAATTTTAGCCGGTGTTGTAATTGGTCCGGGAAATATTACGACTTCCGCAATGATGGGAGCGAATTACGGCTACACAATGATTTGGCTGATTATCCCGATTATCATGATGGGAATTACTTTCATGCTGACTTGCTACAGAATTTCCATGTTGACGGGAATGCCGACAATTCACGCGATACGACATTATTACGGGAATGCGGCGGCGTTAATCACAGGAGTTGCGACGTTCTTATCATGCTTCTTCTTCACGATGGGAAATATCACGGGTTCTGGTACGGGCTTGAACTTGATTACGGGCATAAACTGGAAAATCGGCTCACTCTTCATGATTGCTATAACTCTTGGATGTTATTTCGCTAAAGGAGTTTACTCGAAAGTTGAGAAGATAATCACGCTTTGTATCGTCGGCATGATAATTTGTTTCTTCGCGACGTTAATAGCAACGGGCGGCCCGGACTGGCTGGAGTTCGGACACGCCATAACTCATTGGAGTGTTGCTCCTGGAAGTCTTGCAACTTCGCTTGCTTATGTTAGCACAAACGCGGCAATTACGGCTGGAATTTACGGGACATATTTAGGCCTCGAGAAACAATGGAAGCGTGAGGACTTGTTCAACGGCATAATGTTAGCTGATGCTATCGCGCACGTTGTAGCTGTCGTGTTAATCTCCGGAGCAATATTCTTAGTCGGCGCAATAGTTCTTCATCCGACTGGTCAGGGCATAAAGACTCCGGCACAATTGGGAGAATTACTCGTTCCGTTTTTGGGCAGCACTGCTCCGATTGTTATGGGAGTTGCATTATTAGCGGCGGCTTTCTCGTCATTGCTGGGAAATACTCAAAGGGGAATGGTTTTGCTCGCGGCAGGAATTGACAAGCCTACAAGATTGGAGTCGAACTTTATAAAGTGGGGAAGTCTGATTTGCATAGTCATCACGACGGCGATATGCTTCACTTACAACGGGAGTCCGACACAGTTAATTTTAATCGCTAATATCGCGACGGCAATAGCTACACCATTCGGAGGATTTTTCGTTACGCGCTTAATCTTCAGGAAGGACATTAACGAACAAAACGATATGCCTCAGCCGAGAGTGTTACAGTTCTTTATGTTGGTGAGCTATTTATTTGCGCTGGTCATGACTGGCTCATCAATTATGAGAATGTTAGGCCTGTAAAAAATTTACCCCCTGTTCACAAAGAGCGGGGGGATTTTCTTATTCTTTATGCGCTGCACTTCTTTATCACTTCGGCGGCTTTCGCTAACAAATCATCAGGAATATTCAACGCCGGAAGCAATCTCACTCTGTCTTTCGCAGTCAAGCACAAAACTCCTTCAGCAATACAAGCGTTCACGACATCTTTAGCGGGCTTCGTAGTCTTGAGGCCCATCATTAAGCCCATTCCCGAAACTTGTTCAATCCCTGCTGCTCCGGTGAAACTCTTGAACAAAAATTCACTCTTCTTACGAACTCCAGCAAGCAAATCTTCATCAATCCTCGCAAGAATGCTCACTCCTCCGGCACAAGCTACAGGATTTCCGCCGAACGTTGAGCCGTGATCTCCGGGCTTGAGAGTATCTTTGACCTTTTCGCCGAGTAACGTCGCTCCTAAAGGCAATCCTCCGGCTAATCCCTTAGCTGTCGAGACTATATCGGGCTGAATGTCATAGTTCATATAGCTGTAAAGTCGTCCGCTTCTGCCGTTGCCCGTTTGAACCTCGTCAACAATCAAAACAATATTATTCTCACGTGCGAACTCAGCAATCCCCTTCACGTATTCTTGACTTAACGCGACAACTCCGCCCTCACCTTGAACGCATTCTATCATGATTGCCGCAGTCTTGTGAGCATCCGCCAAAACTTTGATGTAATTCAAGTCTTCCGGCTCAGCATGAACAAATCCCGGAGTTAAAGGCCTGAATAATTCGTGATAATGATCTTGCCCGGTCGCTGAAAGCATAGTTATCGTTCGTCCGTGAAAACTGTTCTTGAGAGTAATTACGGTGTTATAGTCCGGGCCTTTGGTGTCTGCGGCATATTTTCGGGCTGTCTTAACGGCACATTCATTAGCTTCTGCTCCACTGTTCGAGAAAAATACTTTGCTCATTCCCGTACGTTCGCACAACATGTGAGCTAATTTCGCGCAAGGCTCGGTGTAAAATAAATTCGACATATGCTGAATTTTCGCGGCCTGTTCACAGATTGCTTTGTACCAGACATCATCACATGCTCCGAATGAGTTTACAGCAATGCCCGAAGTCATATCAATATAATCTTTCCCGTCAATATCCGTAACAAGTGAGCCTTTACCGGCCGTAATCGTAACAGGAAAACGATTATAAGTCCCCGCAACGTATTCTCTATCTTCTAATTGAACGTTCATGAAAAAATTTTCTCCTTTATGCCAAAAACATTGTGCCGGCTCCTTCATCAGTGAGAAGCTCGATTAATATCGAATGAGGAACTCGACCGTCCATAATTATAACTTTGTTTACGCCCTCACGAATAGCCTTTATGCAGCAATCAGCTTTCGGTATCATTCCGCCAGAAATTATTCCGGACTTCTTTAACTCTTCGGCCTCTTCAATCGTAATCTCAGGAATTAAAGTTGTCGGGTCCTTAGGGTCGCGCAAAATTCCGGCAATATCCGTCATCATGATTAAGCGTTCAGCGTGTAAAGCTCCAGCAATGTATGCCGCCGCAGTGTCACCGTTAATGTTGAAGATTTCGCCGTTTTCCCCGCAGGCTATCGTCGAGATTACGGGGATGTAATTTTTCGCGAGTAAGTCATAAACGCACTCAGGATTAATTTTTGTGATTTCGCCGACAAATCCGAGCTTCTCATTCTTGAACACGGCTTCGATTAATTTATCGTCAATTCCCGAGAGGCCAATTGCACGCCCGCCTTTAGTCTCAAGCAAACTCACGAGGGATTTATTAACTTTTCCGGCCAATACCATTTGAACAATATCAACCGTCTCTTTGTCCGTAACTCTTAAGCCGTCAATAAATTCCGGTTTCTTCCCTAATTTATCCATTAAGGCATTAATCTCCGGACCGCCTCCATGTACAAGCACGACATTTACGCCGACAAGCCGAAGCAAAACTATATCTTCCATGACTTGCTGCTTTAATATCTCGCTGGTCATGGCATTTCCGCCGTATTTAATCACTACGATTTTTCCCGTGTACTTGCGAATATATGGCAATGCCTGCACAAGAATTTCTGCACGTTCAGTTGGTTTCATGTTATTCATCTCCATTTAATAATTTAATCCCGTTTTCTCATCAATGCCTAGCAAGATATTCATGTTCTGGATTGCCGCGCCTGAAGCTCCCTTGCCGAGATTATCAAAGCGTGAGACGAGTAAAATTCTTTCATCATTTCCGAACACGCTAATTTCAAGGTCATCACGTCCCGCGAAAGCTCCGGCCGAGATAAAGCCGTTCTCGTTAAAAGCGTCTTGCTCAGTGAAATAAATCAAGCCGTCGTGATAATAATTCGCGTAACATTCCCGCAAATCCTGAAATTTCCCGTTAACTTGGTCAGAGTGAAGAGTAATCGTAACTTCCATTCCCGCAAAATAATCCGCGACGATTGGGCAGAACACAGGAGATTTATTTAATCCGCAGACTTTCACCATTTCCGGCAAATGTTTATGAGCTTGGGAAATTCCGTATTGTCTGGGAGCGTCAAGAAGTGTGTTGCGTGAAGCATCTTCGTATTGAGCAATCATCTTTTTTCCGCCGCCTGAATAGCCAGTGAGTGAGAAGCATGAAAGTTCAGCGTCAGGATTTAACAAGCCATTCTGCACCAACGGAGCAATCAGCACAATAAAGCCCGTCGCATGACAGCCGGGATTAGCAACACGCTTTGAAAGTTTAATCTTCTCGCGCTGGCCTTGAAGCTCAGGAAGTCCGTAAATCCATTCGTCATTAACTCTGTGAGCTGTCGAAGTGTCAATTATCGCCGTGTTAGGATTGTTGACGAGTGAGACGGATTCTTTCGCGGCATCATCAGGAAGACACAAAAACGCTATATCAGCCTCATTCAAAGCAGCTTTGCGGGCGTTAATATCCTTGCGCGTCTGTTCAGTGAGCGTGAGAAGCTGAATATCTTTGCGCGATGAAAGTCTCTCATAAATCTTCAGGCCAGTTGTCCCAGCATAACCATCAATAAAAACTTTTTTCATGATAGTAAATATTCTCCGTAAAATTTTATTGCCGCGTATTATAAATATATTTATTTTTCACGTCAAACACTAAACAAAAGTTCACTTTATTAACTCGCAAAAAAAATTCCCCCTCACTGTGAAAACAAGAAGGAATAAATTTTTATCAACTTATAACTTGCTTGAAGTCGTCCTCAGAATTTGTTTGATTTTGCTCCGGCCTCCTCAAGAATTAATCTTGCCTCATAATGCAAGCCGCCTATAGCGAAATCTAAGGCTGTACTGCCATATTTATTTTCAGCATTCATGTCGGCTCCCGCTGATATTAAAGTCCTGAGCATGTCAAAATTGTTATGGAAATTCATAATTGAATGCATGATTACGGTATATCCACTGTTGTCGGAGGCATTCTTATCTGCTTTGGCTTTCAGAAGAACTTTCAGAACTTCGACGTTGTTGCTCCATTGCGCGGCCGTCATTAGAGCGGTTTTGCCTTTACTATTCTTAGCGTTGATATTAGCTTTAGCCTTTATGAGAGCTTCGATGATGCGCGGATCCTCCTTCACTCCGTCTTCATTCATCGCTCTTGAATATATTACTCCCATAAGAAGCGTATCTCCGTCTGGTATAATGAAATTAACGTTTGCTTTTGCCTTTAACAGGACATTGACAGCCTCCAGGCTATTCATTGCTGCTGCTCCGAATAGTGGAGTAAGTCCGCTGCTGGTTGAGGCGTTTACGTCAGCTTTTGCCTTTATCAGTGCGGTAATTACGGCAGTATCCTTATTAAACGTCGAGGCTGCTATCAAAGGTGTAAGCTCATTTTTATTCCTTGCGTTCACGTTAGCGAGCTTTGATTTTATGACCTGCTGAATGTCCTTCGCTGAACATGTCTTGCAAAACTCAACAAATTCTTCATCGGTCATTTTCTTTTTGGCGGCGGCGAATGATGGAGTGAAAGCTGTTATCAAAATCAGGAATACTAAGGCGGTAAGAGCTGTTTTCTTGTACATTTTTCCACATCCCTCTTGTTCAAGATGCAAAAAGTATAGCCTAAATAGTATAATTAATCTAGTAAATTCCAAACTTTTGCATGACAGTAAATTTATTCGCAAAAAAAATTCCTCCTAACTATGAAAGCAAGAAGGAAATAATTTACGCAGCAATACTTGATAGCCTCACCAACTGAAAAACGCAGCAAAAATCCCACCACAACCTTCAGCCATCTCCCAACCGCAGCCCATACCCGTACAATCACCGCCGGCAACTGCTTGAAGCTCATCTTCTGAGAGTTCGCCGTCTTCTTGTTACTGTTCTTCATGAGTGCTTCAAGTTCAGACTTCAAAGCCTCGTCCTGTGATACTGTTTCAAGAAATTTTGTCATGTTCTCAGTCATGAGAACTATAATACCTCCTAAACTTATAACTTCCGTCTCCAAATTTCGCTTCAGGTTTAACGCGTTTTACAGTTTCAATAATCTTCTTCGGCCATTCACCGAGTAATAACTCACACACCGCCGGAGATTTTCCCATGTAATTATTCGGGTCAACACTCAAGGCATCAGCTCGACAGCCTCCTCTGCAATGTTTAGCATACTCACAATTTCGGCAGTCATCGTTGGCCGCAAAAAATTCTTTCACTCGCCTGTTGACAAGCTCAAACCAGAACGATTTATTTATGGCATCAATCAATGTATTCTCCGTGAGCAACGGCATTTTGTCATGAATTGGAGTTCCAGCCATAGGCATACACGGCATTAACCGACCATCAGGCGCGATATAAAGCATAATCCTAGCACAACCGCAAACACATACTTCGGGGCTTACCTCGTCAGCGCGATACTCAGGCATTAGGAACTCGTCAGGCTGGGCTGGTGAAGCTGCGAAGAAATTACCCATCTGTAAAGCGAGCGGCATTCCGTCAGAGTAATAATCAGGAATGTAATCAAGATACGTTTGATATGCTTCCGTTATGCTCAAAGTGTTATTCTCTTTGTTCTTCTCCCAGTCTCCGGCTTCCATTACGCCAGCAACTTTCAGGCTTTTAACTCCCAGTGAAGCAAGATGTTTAACGCTCGCTCTGAGTGTATGCACGTTCATACGATGAAGACACATCTCAGAAGTGGTTGGGAAGCCCATATCCCGACACAAAGAAAATGCACGGTTCACTGCATCTTCTGCTCCATTAATCCCTCTAAGCCAGTCATGCCAGCCTTCACCGTCATAGCTCATGTTGAACTCAGGATGAATTTTTCTCGCGTCAAGCTCACGTAATAATTTCTCGTTCACAAGATAACCGTTTGAATAAATCTGCGAAATTTTTATATCATTCTCAAGCAATGCATCAACAATTTCAAGAAAGTCATCACGCACTAAAGGCTCCCCGCCGGTCAATGAGACTACATTAATCCCGCATTCTTTAATCTGGGGAATGATACGCATAATCTCATCATGAGTAAGTTCACCATATTTCGCATCAGGTGCCGACAAATAACAATGCTTGCACTTGTAGTTACAGCGTCCGGTTATCTACCAGTGAACAAGCTGAACATAACGAACGGGGTAATATTTATACTTTTGCTTTTCGCTGATGCTCTGGCCGGGATTACACGCTTCGATTACGCCGTTTTCCACGCCTTCTTGAATCATTTTTCGGGCCTCATTGCTGATTAATGGAAGTGATGTATCAATATAAATTCAGAGCGTTAAAATATTTATTGTCAACGAATACCGCAACTCCGCTCTTCTCCTCAACGATGGCATAAGGAAGTTTTTCCCAGCCTCGAAGTGAAAAATTATCTTTGAGCCTGTAATAATTTGCCATGAATGAAAGTTCCCCCCCTGAAAAAAATTTCACTCTCACATCACGCAAGAGGGAGAATAACCGCTAAAAATTATTGACTTAGAATATCGCGTGAATCATACCGCACTTATCATAGTCTATGGCCGCCTGAGTATAACCACAAAAGCCGCCGGCTACTACCTTCAGTTCATCTTCTGAGATTTCGCCTTCCGTTGGCTTTAATTCCTCAGCCGTGAGAGTAAATCCGTGTTTGGCCGCAAACTTTATGATCGCTTCCTCACGTGCTTTGTCGTCGCCGGTGAAACTTGACTTCTAAGCCTCAAGCTCTTTCTTGACTGCCTCATTCTTCGATACGAACTCCAAAAACTTCTTTGCATTATCTGTCATGGATATAACCTTCTTAAATTTTTATGAGCTATGATTTTTAGCAATGAGTATCACCAACAAGCCATACCAATTGCCATAATACAATAAGGATCATTTCTCATATCCTCACCGCACAACTTTCCGCCAGCTACAGCTTCAAGTTCCTTATCGGAAATTTTTCCCGGCTTATCCTGGAAGTCGTCTTCAGTGAGCGTTAATCCGTATTTCTCCGCAAATTTCGCCGTAGCCTCGAATAAAGCCTGTTTAGCGTCCTTGCTGATACCAGAAACAGCCTCAGGTTGTCCGTCATGGATATAACTTCCTAAATTTTAGAATAACTTTGTTATAACATAAATTATAGAAAAATTATCAACATCAAATAAACAAATCCCCCTCACTCGTAAGCAAGGGGGACAAGATATTTTTACTCTTACTGATTACTGAATAACTTTCATTCTTCCTTCGGCTTCACGATATTTCTCCGGAAGTCTCTCGAATGATTTAATATAGCGCGCAAATACATCCGAAGCTGAAGCGTAATCCGGCTCAATCATCCTTGCTCCAGCGAAAACGTGGCCGTCTCCTAATCCAAGCAAAACGTAACTTATCGACGCAACTTTATAGAGCTTCTCAGGGTCAAGAGGTTCACCGTTGACTTTCACGTCCTTAACTCTGCGCTCGCCCTCAATGCTGATTAATACATTATGCTCGTCAGTCTTCACAGGTGTCGGAATTGTCGTGTCTATCGTGTAAGTCATTCCGGCAACATGAAGAAATCCGCCGCTGTTACGAGGCATTAAACGCGCTCCGTGTTCAAGCTCATCAAGAATTGTCTGGCCTGAAACTTCAATCATGCACACTGTGTTGTTGAAGGGCATAACTGATAAAGCATCGTTGAACGTAATTTCTCCGGGCATTATGTTTGAACGAATTCCGCCAGCGTTGTATAAGCCAATATCAGCCTTGCCGGTCTCAGTGTAACGTGCCGAGTATAACATTGCATCAGCCGCTAAGTTACATAAATTCGTCTCAGCATTGCGCAAAATCCAGTCGCCGTTGTCGTCCATTGCGCGTAAATCAAAGCTCGTGTAGCTCAGGTGCTGGCGTAATGTGCCCTCAAAACGTGCCTTAATGTCAGCTATAACTGCGTTAATCTCCTCATCGCGGCCGTCAACTGAATTAATTAACTCGGTCTTAATCTCGCCGTCCGTGTTAATCGTGAGCTTGCCGACATTCTTTAATTTCGTTCCCGTCTGAGTTACAACAACTTCTTTGCCGTCCAAGTTCTGGAATTTCAGTGCAGGCGTAACTTCATGTGAATGTCCATCAATGAAAGCGTCAATATTTCTCGTTCTCGGTGCAAGATAAGGAACTGCCCACACTTCCGTAACGTCCTCGTATTCGCCCAAATGTCCGACTACGAACACGTAATCCGCGCCCTCAGCTCGTGCGTCGTCAACGGCTTTCTGAATTGAAGCGATTAACTTTTCACCAGTTTTATCACCGTCAAAGTCGTAAATATATTTCCCGTCCTCGTCCATGAACGTTGAAGGAGTTGACTTAACGATTGATTCAGGCGTGCAGGCTCCAACGAATGCAACTTTGACATCACCATACGTGAAAATCTTGTACGGAGCAAATAATAATTGGCCGGTTCGTAAATCTCTCAGGTTGCAGGAATGAAAGCCGGGCTTTAAGTTCTTCGCGAAGTTCTCAAACTGGCTCCAGCCGTAATCAAACTCGTGATTTCCAGGTACAGCAAAATCATATCCGCAAGCGTTCATGATCTCATAAATATAGCGGCCCTGTGCAATTGCTCCGATCGTTGCTCCCTGAGACCAGTCGCCTGCGTCAACAAGTGTAACGTAAGGAGTGAGCTTCTCCATTTCGTGCTTGTAGTAAATTAATCCGGCATAACCGATATTATCATCAACTCCGCAGTGAACATCGTTCGTGTAAAGAATGACAATATCCTTGTCGGGTTTGGCGGCATAAGATGGAACGCATAACAACACGAGAAGTAATGATAAAGCTAAAAGTTTCTTCATAGTGAAAAAATCACCTCGTAAAAAATTTTTGAAACATACGATATTTTACAACAAAAAAATTCCCTCTCACTCTCAAGCAAAAGGGAAAAAATATCTTTATCGTCTTCCTGTACTCCCGAAGCCTCCCGGACCTCGCTTTGTATCATCGAGAGCTTTAACGTCCTCGAATTTCGCCCTAACAACCGGAACAAAAACGAGCTGAGCAATTCTGTCGCCGAATATCAGCGTAAAAGGTTCCTCGCCGTCGTTACGCAATAAAACTCTGATTTCTCCGCGATAATCCGAGTCAATCGTGCCTGGACTGTTCGGGATCGTAATTTTCTGGTTCAAAGCAAGTCCACTTCTAGGCCGAATTTGTCCTTCATAGCCTTCTGGTATAGCTAATTTTATTCCGGTCGGGATTAAGGCCTGTTCACCGGGCTTGATTATGCAGTACATAGTCGAACATAAATCTACACCAGATGATCCGGCCGTCGCATACTTGGGAATTTCGATTGATTGAGACTCCCGAAAAATTTTTACGTTAATTTCTTCCATCCTGAAAAATCCCTCCTAATTTAATAATCTCTCCTTCTGTCATTACGTCTTCGGCTCTCGCGTTCGTAATTTCCTCGTCCGAAGTCAAATTCACTTCGTGCTGAACGTGTCGAAGAATAGCCGCGCTCCATATAGCTGCCCATTCTGTCGCGCATTGGGAAGCTGTTATAGCCTCGTTCACGTGATGAAAGTGTTGCGATGAGATTATCACGTTCCCTTTCGTCCGGCAATGCATGAGCTAATCCGGCGGCTCTGATTTTCTCCTCATTGGCCATAATCCGACGACGTGTTAAATTGGCTCGGCCTTGATCGTCGATTTCCTTAACCATGACTAAAACTCTGTCGCCCGGTTTAAAGACATCTTCAATTCTCGGAACTCTGGACGTGCTAACCTCGCTGATGTGCAACAGGCCTTCTTTTCCTGGAAGACATTCAACGAAAGCCCCGAAATTTAATAATCTCGTAACAGTTCCATAATAAACTTCACCGACTGTAAGCTCCCGTGTGAGTGAAAGAACTATTGCGCGTGCGTCCTCAACTTGTGCTTGAGTTGGGCCGGAAATTGAGATTAAGCCGTTATCCTCAATGTTCATCTTTACGCCGGTTCTCTGTGTAATGCTCCTAACAACTTTACCGCCACTGCCTATTACTTCCCTGATTTTGTCCGGGTCAATCTCGAATGAAATTATTCTCGGCGCGTTCGGTGATACTGGGTTCGGACAAGGTACAGCGGCTTCCATTTTCTCGAGTAATTCAAGCCTGGCTTTTCGTGCCTGACTTAATGCCTGTTCGAGAATTTCTCGCGTAATCCCTCCGGCTTTATTGTCCATTTGTAACGCCGTAACTCCTGCTCTTGTCCCGGCAACTTTGAAGTCCATATCTCCGTAATGATCTTCCAAGCCCTGAATGTCCGTGAGAATTTGAACCTTGTCGCCCTCTTTGATTAATCCCATAGCAATACCGGCAACATGACATCTTATCGGAACGCCCGCATTCATCATTGAGAGACTTCCGCCGCAAATACTCGCCTGTGAGCTTGAACCGTTAGACTCCATAATATCCGAGACAACACGGATTACATACGGGAATTCATCCTCAGAAGGAATTACAGGAAGCAAAGCGCGTTCGGCTAAAGCTCCATGACCAATTTCACGCCTTCCGGGGCCGCGCATTGGCCGAACTTCACCGACTGAATACGGCGGAAAATTATAATGAAGCAAAAATCTCTTGGCTGGCTCGTTCAATTTTATTCCGTCTAAAATTTGGTCATCCTCGCCAATCATCCCAAGCGTCGTAATCGCGAGTGATTGAGTTTCTCCACGCGTGAATAATGCTGAACCATGAACTCGAGGCAAAATATCAGTCTCACATGTTACAGGCCTAATCTCGTCCATTGCTCGACCGTCAACTCGAATATGCTCGTTAATAATTATTCCGCGCATTATGCTCTTAACTCGTCCGTCTATGAATGCCTTGATATATTCTTCTTTGTCGGGATCTTCCTTGATGAGTTCGCTGAAATGTTCAATAGCTTGTGCTTTTATCTGGTCAATGCTCTTCTCGCGCGGCTTCTTCTCGTGTATTCTGACTGCTTTATCAACTTCACCGTCAAGATTTTCTGTTATCCAATTCTCAACGTCAGGAATTTTCTCCGGCTGTGGAATTTCAATTAACGGCTTGCCGATTTCCTCCTTCATTTTTTTCAGGACAGCAATAATCTTCTTTATCTCTGAATGTGCAAGCTCTAACGCATCAACTAACAATTCTTCGGAGACCTCATAAGAACCTGACTCAACCATTGTAATACCGTCTTCATGTCCGGCAACGATGAGATTTAACATTGAGTTATTCATTTGCTTTTCTGTGGGATTGACGATTAAATTTCCACCGAGCAGGCCAATTCTCACAGCTCCAACCGGACCGTTCCAAGGAATGCCGGAAATTGCGAGTGCGGCACTTGCTCCGTTGATGCCAAGTACATTGGGAGGGAAAATTTGATCCACAGCAAGAACAGTATTAACAACATGAACATCATTGCGCATATCGTCGTCGAAAAGTGAACGTATTGACCTGTCAGCAACGCGAGAACCTAAAATTGCAGAGTCCGACGGCTTGCCTTCTCGCTTAATAAATCCTCCCGGAATTTTCCCTGCAGCATAATATCTCTCTTCATAATCCACAACCAAAGGGAAGAAATCTATTCCCGTCCTAACTTCCTCTGTCATGCATGCCGTGCTTAAGATTACCGTATCTCCCTGTGATGCTAATACAGCTCCGTTAGCTTGTTTTGCTATTCTCCCTGTTCTGAACACGAGCGGAGTATCACCGATCATGACAGAATAAACTTTTTCCTGATTCAAAATCTTTACTTCCTCCTGAAAATTTATACCATTTTTAATTTTACGTAATATATTTTACTCATATACACACAAAAAATCACGCGAATTACTTTTTACACGAGAATAAATTTCTTAATCTCATTTTTAGGCACATGATATTTCTCACTAATCACCTTCACAATATCTTTGACGCTTTCACCTTCCTGTTTCATCTTTAAGGCTTCGGACTTCCATAAATCATTATCAGCTTCAGATTTTCCCCCCTCAATCACAAGGACTAATTCACCCTTCAAGCCCTCATGAACTCGTTCAAGAATTTGTGATAATGTCCCGCGTATAGCTTCCTGAAAAATTTTGCTGATTTCCCGGATTAAAGCGGCATTCCTATCACCGAAGACTTTTATCATGTCAAGAATATTCTTCTCGGCTTTATGAGGCGAAACGTAGAAACATAACGTGAACTTGAAATCCTTGACGCTCTCGAATAACTTTATGCGTTCACCTGACTTTTCGGGCGGAAATCCCATAAACATAAACGGTTGAGGACTTAATCCCGACATTAAGACAGCAGGAATTACGGCAGAAGCTCCGGGCAATACGTCAACTTCAAGTCCCTCATCAATCGCACGCTTCAACAAAATCCAGCCAGGATCCGAAATTCCAGGAGTTCCAGCGTCGGAGATTACAGCGATATTTTCACCAGCTCGCAATTTTCCCAATAACAGCGGCAATTTCTCATTCTCATTGTGAACATGAAACGACGTTAAAGGCTTGTCAATCTCGTAATGCTTAAGCAAAATTGAAGAAGTCCGAGTGTCCTCACAGGCGATTAGGTCAGCTTCACGCAAAACTTTCAAGGCTCGAAGCGTAATATCCTCTAAATTGCCAATTGGAGTAGGAACAAGAATTAATGACATGATTACTCTTTCAGAATATCAATCACTGTAATCTCCGGCGGAACAAATAACCTCATAGGTGGCCCGTTAAATCCTGAACCGTTGCTGACGTAAACATATCCTCCGGCTTTTCGCGATAATCCCTGAACGCTGTTTGCAACTTTATTCTTGAAATATCCCAATGGCCAGAATTGTCCTCCGTGAGTATGTCCGGATAATTGCAAGTCAAATTTTCCGTCGGCATCAAATGGAAGTCCGGGACGATGCTTTAAGATTAACACGAATTTTTCTGCGTCTTCGGGTTTAAGATAAGGTTTCAGCCAGCCGTTAGGATTAATGTAATTGTCATCAATGCCGATTATCGTAATTCCGGCTGTTTCGGCGCGTTCGTTAATGAGCAAGTTATAGCCGCATTCTCGTATTATTCCCTCAACGTCAATGTCAAGAAGCCAGTAATATTCGTGATTGCCATTGACAGCAAATGCACCGAGTTTAGCTTTTTCCGCCGTCCTCGCTAACAACTCAAGCTCACGTTCTCGATAACTCATAACTCCGTCAAGAATATCACCGCCGAGCATTAATATATCAGGATTGGCCTCATCGACGAGTTTCATTATGCGTTCAAGATGATAATACGTTGATAAGCCCCCAATATGAACATCAGTCAGAAAAACTATTCGCAGCTTTTCAGCTTCAAGTTTGGAAGTTTTTATCTCGACGTAACGAGGGGTAACAAAATATGCTTCAGCAAAACAATAAATTGTCCCGGCAAGAGTGAGAGCCAGCGCGAAACATAATTTTCTCTTCGTGAATGCCTTAAAGCCCGTCAACAAGTCAACTCCGAAGAATGCAAAAAAGCCCAGAAGCGTGATTATTGACCAGGTTATAGAAAGAGCACGCAAAATTTCAGCCAATCTTCCAGGCAAAATATCATACTTAACGCTGCCGATATCATAACTCGCAACAAATCCGGCTATGAACCAGAATAACGCCCAGAGAATAAAAATATTTCTCACGAACGAACTTACTCCGGCTTCCTTGAGCTTCCTGTAAATCAAATATTGAATGCCTATTGACATTAATAATCCCATAAAATTTTTCTCATCTCCTAAATCTCGTACATTCTCAACAATTCAGGCGTGTAATCCCCCCTCTCGTCTCGAACTATCAACGGCGGCAAAACGTTTAAGCCTTCTCCTCCGTTTTTTATGCATTCGATTAAGAATATTCCTGAGCTTGAATTTATATTCGGGTAAATGAGCCTTAATCTCTTCGGGATAATTTTATTTTGCAACATTACGCTCATGAAAACGTCAAGCCTCTCACTCGTGAACACTGCAAACAATCTCCCTTTACTCTTGAGAACTCTTGAGGCCAATTCTCCGACATCATTAATATTGCACGAAACTTCAAGCCTGGCAGTCGAACGTGAAGGATTTACGCTCATTCGTCCAGATGAGATTGCTTCATACGGTGGATTTATAACGAGACCGTCGAAACTTTCACGGGGAAAAATATTCTTGTCGCGTAAGTCTCCGGCGATAAAATTCACGCGTTCAGTGAGAGAATTAATTTTTGCGTTCTCGTTGGCAAGCGTGATTAACTCCGATTGAATATCAAGCCCCGTAATATGAAAATTTCTAGTAAATTTCAGGGCAAGAATAAGCGAGATTGCTCCGGACGCACAACCGGCTTCAAGAAAACGTGAATGTCCTGATTTTAACTTTACCCATGATGATAATAATATAGTGTCTAAATTTACTCGCGGGCCGTTCTGTGGTTGTAAGAGCTTTAATTTCCCGTAAAGAATTTCATCACAAGTTACATTCTCAGTCATAATTTTTCGGGTCAATCGCCATCGTAGCCGTCAATCCTGGTTCTTTCATCGTAACTCCGTAAAGAATATCAGCATTCTCCATCGTCACGCGTCGGTGCGTCATCGCGATAATCTGAATTTTGCTGGAATATTCCCTGATGAGTTCAGACAGTCTGATTAAATTAGCTTCGTCGAGAGCAGCATCAATCTCATCAAGAACGGCTAAGGGAGTTCCGGCTTCATCTAGAGTAGCAAAAAGTAAAGCCGTCGACGTAAGGGACTGTTCACCGCCGGAGAGTAACGTCATATTCTGCAAATTTTTTCCTGGAGGCTGTGCAAAAATTTCTACTCCTTTGTCCCAAATTGAAGGAGCGTCCTGAAGTCTTAAGTGAGCTTCTCCGCCGTCAAATAAACGCTGGAATAACTCATTAAATCTTATGTCTATTTTTTTCATCGAGGCCGTAAAGTCACGTTCAATTTTATCGTCAATAATTTTAATCCCTTCGCTCAATTCTTCTGCCGCTTTATTCACGTCTTCAAGCTGTCCTGTGAGATACTCAACTCGTGAACTCAAAGATTTATCCTCAGACAAAGCCCCCAAGTCGTAATCGCCGATAGCTCTTAATTCTCGTTCAAGCCTTCTTAATGATAAACTTATTTCGCGGATATTCTCAATTTTAGCGGCTTCGGCCGGATCATAATGGTATTTCTCGCCCCAAAGTTCTATGAGTTGATTAATTTCGTTCGTTAAGGATAAAATTTTCGTCTCAATTTCCGACAACATTCTCTTATATGAAGTCGTATTCGAGTTCAGCTTACCAATTCTGGCCTTGATAAACTCAACTTTCACTTTGACATTCGTGAAGTCGTCTTTATGCTTCTCAAGCTGTCTTCGTAATTTAAGCTCATCATGATAGGCTTTCTTTTTTTCCTGGCCAAGTTTAGAAAGTTTTTTTCTCTGTTCGGCTTCAAGCTCATCACCTGAAGAAATTTCGTCTTGAGTTCTCTTGATATTGGCCGTAACGTTCGTAAATTCCTCATCAAGTCGTTTACAAAGTGAGATATTTACGTTCAAATTGTCCTGTAAAAACGTTAATTCCCTTTCAAGCGGCAAGATTACATGTTCATAGCTGACTTCCTGAGGATCCGGAAGAGCGGCAAGCTCACTTTCAAGCTCATGTATGATTTTTTCAGCGTCTTCAAAGTCCTGTAAAAGCTCTCGTCCGTGCTGTTCGGAGTTTTCATGCTCGGAGATTACACGTTCAAGATTTCTTGTTATGGATTTAAGCTCACGTTGATTTGAATTAATTTCTTCCCTGACATTTTCAAGCTGATTAGATACGTCCTCAAACTCAAGCCGTAAATTCTTCTCCTTGTCAATATTGGCCGCTAAAACTTTCTTTTTCTCGTCTATCGAACTTCTCAAACTTTCAAGCTGTGAATTAACCTCATCAAATTTCTGTTTAGCTACGACGGCCCCAGCTCTTTGACGTGAAGCCCCGCCGCTTATTGTTCCCGAAGGCGCGAAAACTTCCCCTTCAAGCGTGGCAATCGGAAAACGAACTCCCTCGCGCATTAATCTTCCGGCAGTGTCGTAATCCTCAACGATCAATAAATCTCCCATTAAATGCGAAATTGCGTCAAGCCATTCACTTTTTACACTGATTAAATCCATCGCCCAGCCCGTAACTTTTCCGCCTACGTTAATTCTCGTGTCAATACTTCTCGGCCGACATCGTTCAAGTGCAAGATATGTAACTCGTCCGTTTTTCATGCGCTTTAACATGTTAATCCCTTCTTGGGCTTCCTCGATTTTGTGAACGAGCAAATAATATTGCCGAATTCCTAAATATGCCTCAATAGCTCCGGCAACTTCCGACGATGAACACGAGAAGACATCAGCGGCTGTTTCAGGCTTCGAACGCAAAATATTTTTCTTCGAGGCTTCTAGGATTAATCTGACTGGTTCGGGAAAAATTCCTGTCGTGTAAGTATTCGTGCTGCTTAGACTGGAATATCGACTTTCGAGCGTGCTTAATTCCCCTCTGATTGCTTTAACGTCGGAATTTTGCTTACGTGATGAGACGCTTAAACTCGTAAATCTTTCGTCGAGGCTTCTTTTTCGTTCAGTCAGCTTGTCAATGATTATCTGTTTTTCGTTCTGTTGAGCCTGTAAGTTTTTGATTTCCTGAAGATTATTTTTCTCAGAAGTCCCAAGAGCGTTTATGTCAGCTTCGAGTTTTGAACGTTTTAATCTGAAATCCGCAATGTCCTCAAGTATTTTCGTTCGCTTTGAACTGTCTTGCCGGGCTTGAGCTTGAGTTTCCTGGAAAATTCTCTTACGTTCGGAAAATTCTTCTGTCTTGGCTTGGACCTCTCGAGATAATTTTTCCTTCTCGTCCTGAGTTCTTCGACGTTCCTGCTCAAGTGATAAACTCTGTGCTTCAAGTTTGGCTAAGTCCTCAATCAAAAATTTTCGTCTCGTCCTGATGCTCTGAACCTGACTTGCTGACTGGAAAGCCTTACGATGAATTGAAGTTTTTCGTGAGTTAATCTCATCAAGCCGGGAGTTATAATTTTCCTGAGAGCTTCCAAAACTTAATCGCTCCTCGTAATACTTCAAGGCAAGCCGCCAAAATCTTGAATATCTCCCAAATTTGGCAATTCTAGAAATCAAATATTCCTTCTGAGTTTGTAATTCACTTTGGTTTTGCTCGTTCTCGGCCCTCTTGAAAACGTAATAATCACGTCTGAGAGTTTCGAGTTCGTCAATAATTTTCTGAGCTTCTGAGGCTTTACTGACTTCATCAGAAATTTCCGAGCGTCTTGTTTCGAGTTCAGCAAGGAGATTTTGAATTTGCTGGGATTTTTCCTGATTTTCCGTTAAGCGTCTGAGAGTGTCATCGCGTTTTTCTCTGGAATAATTAATCTTGAAGAGTTCATCAAGCTGTCTTCGTCTTTCTTGGGGGCGTTGATGAATAGCCGCTGAGATTTCGCCCTGACCGATGAGCGCAAAACCTTCACCGTTGAGATTGAAGCGTGATTTTATCTCGTCTAATTCTTGAAGAGTAATTCTCTTGTCGTCGAAAGTTAAGATTGAGCCTGTCACCTCAGAAAAAGTTCGCTTGAGTGTTCCTTTTTTATCGCCTTCTCTCAAATTCAATGTTACTTCAGCAATTTTAGCCTGATTAACACTTTTTGAGCCCTGAAAGAGTAAATCACTCTGTCTTGTAATTCTCAATCCCGACGATGAGCCTTCACCCAATATCCATTTTAATGCGTCGAGAATATTACTTTTTCCGCTTCCATTAGGACCGACTATTGCTGTGAAATTCCGGCTGAACTCAAATTTATATTCCTCGCCTAAACTCTTGAAACCCTTTAGCCTTAATGACGTAATCATTTTACGAACTCTAAAATTTTCCTGAAAGCGTCTGCCCTATGTGAGATTTTATTCTTGATGTCCGAACTTAGTTCTGCAAACGTGAGATTGAAGCCGTATGGAATAAACACAGGGTCATAGCCGAAACCGTTTTTCCCGGATTGAGAAGTTGCGATTACTCCCTTGCATTCTCCTTCGCAAATTAACGTAAATTTATTCGGAACGCATAAAGCTAATGCCGCCGCAAATCTTGCATTCCTGTTAGTTTTTCCTTCAAGCTGAGAGATTAACCATGAAACTTTATCTTCATCATTTCCCGGAATAATTCTTGCTGAGTATAAGCCTGGAGCACCGTCAAGAGCTTCAACTTCTAGGCCGCTGTCGTCAGCTAAACATGGAAGCCCGGATTTTTCTGACCAGGCACGAGCTTTTAACATTGCGTTTTCGGCGTAAGTTTTTCCCGTCTCGTCAACAATCATTCTCGCAATCTCTGGAGCAAAAATTATCTGGTCCGCAAAATTCCCAATGATATTCACAAACTCATTGTATTTGCCGCGATTTCCCGTAGCAATTATTAATTTCTCTAACTTCATGTATGAACTCGTTATACTTGTCTTGATTTCCTGTAGTGATTAAATTTCATGATCGTTTCGGCAATTTCCAGACTGAGCTTAAATCGACAACTCCGCCTGACTTTGGAGCTTTGGAATCAATGAGAAATCTCACCTGAGAAATCGGGGAAAAATTATCCTGCAAAGTTCTTACTATGCTGGTGAGTAATAACAAACTTTTACGCTGGCCCGCTTTTTCCAGAGCAGAAGCAAACTGCCCCGACATGTCGAGAAACACTGTATCTGAATTCCTGAACACGTGAAGCAGCTTGATATTGTTAGCTCCTGAAATCCCGCTTAACGAGATTATCTCATTTACGGCATCCCTGATATTCTCTTCGGGAGTTCTAGCCAAAAAACTTTTTCTAGTCTCAGTGATATTATCGTTCTGAACGTGATAAATGCTCAACGAAATTTGCTGTATTCCCTCTGAAGAGTTTAATCTTTGCTGAGTTATTTTTTCCTGTTGAGCCTCGTTGTAATTATTCAAGTCCTCCTGATTTTCGATACGATTATCGGGCTTCAGTAATAATTTGCGATTTAAGAAGTTCATCAACCAAGATGTCCCCACGTAACCAAGAACAAAGCATAAGAGCAATACGCCTATCATCACTAATATTCTGAATAATAACGGCGTAGGTTTATCTTCCTCGTAATTTTCTGGAATTGGCCGCTGTCGCTGAATTTGTCTTCTCTGTAATCTTTGTTGAGCCTGTTGAACCTGTCTTCGTCCTTGAACGGGTTGACGGGCTGAAACTCTTTCGCCTGATGCACTTCGTGTTCGTCTTACTGGCGGCAATTTCTTTCACTCCTTCTCACTTCAAGTAATTCGCGATACCTTCAGCCATTGCATTAGCGATTTGCTGTTGATATGCTGAAGTTGTGAGCTTTTTAGCTTCCGTCGCGTTCGTAACAAATCCGGTCTCGATTAAGACTGCCGGCATTCCCGCACCTCTGAGCACGAAGAACGGAGCTTGAGCAACTCTTCTCATGGGTAAACCGTTTCTTGCTCCAGCATTATACAAGGCGGCCGCAAAATCTGTACTCTCACTGATTTTATTATTCTGCTGCATGTCCCCGAGAATGTGTAAAAGCA
>ERZ842401.2520-NODE-2520-length-24412-cov-12.466437_pt1 | contig 24412 bp, 10 predicted proteins | sample MGYA00521270_ERZ842401 | MGnify/ENA primary metagenome ERZ842401 (study PRJEB31892, sample SAMEA3878208) | bioreactor metagenome | biome: Moose rumen | place: Sweden | collected 2011-10 | study: EMG produced TPA metagenomics assembly of the PRJEB12797 data set... | reverse complement strand
GCAAAAAGTCATGCTGAGGAATGAAGTTCCGAAGCATCCCGTCATTTTAGGGTATGCATGATGGATTCTTCACGCTTTCAGCGTTCAGAATGACTTTGACGCTTTCGGTGTTCAGAATGACCTTGCTTAAAAACTTGACATTTGACCTCATAGATACTTTTATTTCTCGCGCTTTAAGAAGAGCACATCCATGCGGCCTGTGTTGTAGCCGATGATTGCATCACACTCTGCCGTGTTAACGCTGTCGGTAATATCGGCACTATTTTCAGTCCAGCCATTGAATCCTTCGGTGTAGATGTATTCACCGCCAGTTACATAGTTGCCGGAAACGGCAGGAACAATCATTGTATCCCACATGCTTGATAGCGCGCCGTCTCCAGTGTCTACGCTTCGGAGAATGGCATATTTTACGCCGTTCGCAGTTCCTTCGCTGTTGAGGAATGAAACACATGGTGTGTAAGTAGCATATTTATTATCTGTTTTTGTACCACTTCCAATTAAAGAAAGCGTTCCGTATGTTCCTGCTGTATCTATGTCCATAATATCCGCTTTATCAATGTTGTAGTTTGCACCGTCAGGAGCATTTGTACTCTTAACATATTTTAATTTACCTTCGTCATCGCGATAAAGGATATGTAAGTAGTTATTAGGATCAATCTTAGCCTGAACATAAGTACCACCAGTGATAATGCCAGAGAGTGACTGTCGGGTAAAGGTGTCTGCCCCTGTTGCTTTTGCGGACATACTAGGAGTTGCAGATGTTGAATATGCAATTCTTAATGTATCATTATCAGAGTCATAATATACAACAACTGGGTTACCAGAACTTGTAACATCAAGGCTTAAATGTGCACCGACCGAATCAATTTGAGTAGCACCTTTTGATACAACATTAGAATCACCATAGTATACACAACCACCCATACACTTGTAAGCCCCAGATGCATCTCCATTCAGAGTGGCCCCATTTGTTGATGAATCGGTAAATGTCAATACTTGACCATTTGCGTCACCTTGTGCTTCATGCAATTCAAGGCAATATTTACCAGCAGAATTTGTATATGCAATTCCAACTGTACAGGCCTTACCTTTAAGAGCATTGCTAGCTGCTGTAAGAGTTACAGAATTTGTTGTTAATGCACTATAGATGCTATTTGCTGTATCGCTGCCATTAAGAACTTCATATCCTCCATGGATTCTATCCTGACCATCATTTTTTCCATCGACTAAAATCCAGCCTGAAATTGCTTTTTTGTATGTAACACTGTTATCCTGCGAACTATACTCATTTGGTGTTGCATTGTTTGCCTGGAAGGTGTATCTCAAAGCATGATTCTTAGTATCATAATATGCAAAATGCATATTGTCTCCCTTACGAACTGTGCGGGCATTTGTAAACTGACTTACATCACGACGCATTGAAGCACTTGCAAGCTGCCATCCTCCAACAACAATTTTACTGTCAGTATATGTATAAGGATTATTTGCAATCCAAACATACTTTCTGTTGCCATTAGAATTGACAGGATTAGCAAAGTTTCCGTAACGGAAGTAATCATTATTGTTAAAGTTTGCATTTGGAATACCTGCAGCCCAAACACCACCCATTGCTTCGGCCTGCGCATATCCTGTTGTGTCAGGAGTTCCAGACCATCCAACATTTGCAGGGAAGTATATAACGCTTATCTCACCATTTGTCGTGCCAGGTGTCTTATCAACTGCAAGCCAACTTTCTTTATCAGTCTGGTCGTAACATACATACAGCGGTTTACTGTCAGTATTAAGACCTTTCTGAATTTGTACTGTTGCAGAACCCATTAAAGTCCAGGTTGAGAACAGATTGCCTTCATTATCAGTTGCTAGTGTTGGCATACTACCGTCAGATAAACTTGAGAAGTAATGTCCTACATCCCATACACGAATATACCTGTTGTCATAGAGCACATTGCCGTCAACGGTAGAAGACTTGGCGTTGTTTGTCGCACTTGAAGCAGTTTCCTGGTTCGTCTTCAGAGAGTTGTTGTTCCGATGGTTGAGGCTCAAAATGCCGTTGACGCTCACTGTCAACTCGCCGGAGTTATCAGGTACGCTGAATGTGAACTGCTTTTTGGCAGTCTGATTTGTTGTCGCAACGCCAGTACCACCTACACGCACATACGTACTTTCTGTCGCATTTGCCGCCACATCAGCATCCGGCAGGTTATATCCTGTTACCGTGAGGGTATCTCCGATTGCTACAGGATATTCACCGTAGGTTGAGCGGTATGTCTTTGAGACAACTGATTTTGTGGTAGCACTACGCCAAATTCCCGTAATATAGGGCACGATGTCCACCTGATAGGCTGCCTGTGCGCTGTTCGGACCGTCGCTTGCGGTGAGCGTGAATTTGACATCGCTTGCGGCAATGGCCTCCACATAGCTTGAATCAAGTGTGAGCGTCCAATGGACTTTGTGTCCGTCTGCAAGCGAGAACTGTTCTTCCGCAGTCGTTTCGGTAATTGCGAATTTCCAGCCAGTTGTTGCGCTTGCGGCGGATTTCACTTGGAGAATTCCGTTTTCGTAAGAGGCGACTGTCACGGCTTCTGTAAGCGTATTGTTTATTGCCTTTCCGCTCGTGAGTGTTATAGAAGAAATGCGCTTTTCATCGCTTACCATTCCGGTAAAGACGACCTTGCCAGAAACCTTCGTATCTTTGTCGTATTCACCAGAGCCATCTTTGAATGTGTCAGACGGCAATGTGTCAGACAGTTCTACGTGTCCGCCGTCTTCGTGCGCTGTCGGGGCTTCAATGCTGGGTTCTGGCTCCTTGTCATCCACAAAGTCATAGTAAACCGGAATATTCAGAACCTGATACTGGCTTCCAAATTTGGTAATTTTTCCCTCTACAAGGGTATCTGTACTGCCTACCGTCGTTCCCTTTGTTGAATCCCACAGTGTCAGACACAAGTACTGCTCTTCGTCGTTATTTTTTGTAGATTCAGTATAAGAGCCATACAAAGAGCCTGTTACATCTGTCTTTTGGACATCAATGCCCTTATAGGCAGCGGCTGTTTCCCACGTTACTTTCTCACTGCTTTGCTTAGCAACCCTTCCTGCACTATGAGCTTGACTTGAATCAGGTTCTGTAAGAGCCGTAGCCGATGTCGCAACATAGGCATATACATCACCGTTGCCGCTTCCGTACCCTTCGTAGCCCTCTTTTACGCCACCTACAAATTCCATAGTCACCATGGTGCTGTCACTAATGCGGAAACGTGTGCCGGTAAGAACCTGCTGCCCATTGCTGTCCTTCCAGTCGCCACTTGCACCCACCGTAACAACTGCCGTCTGGCTTTCATCAGTATTAGAGGCCGAAAGGGCTTCAAGATAATCAGCAACAGCGGTGTTCCCTGCCTTCACATACACCGAGCCATGCACAAATTCATTTTCGCTATAGACAGAATCACCGTTCAAGTCGGTCGCAAGGAAGACTTTTGTAAGACGAGGCGTGTTGTTTGCAATCATCACATAGGCAGAAGCGTCACTGTTTACATTACCTGCAACATCAAACGCAGCACACTTAACAGTCAGCGGACCATCTTCAAGTTCTCCAGCCCACACAGTTGTATCCCATGTCCATGTATTGCCCTCTTTCTTGATTGACTCTACGAATCCGTCACCGTCATCCTTTGTTATCGTCCTCTGCAAGCCTGAATCGGTAGCAGTCCATGTCTCAGGAGTTTCTCCCTCGGTGTTGTTGACAACAAATGCCATTGCAAAGAATGCATCCGTATAAGATTCACTCACTTCGCCGTCAAAGGTAAGGGTGTCGCCATTCAAATCTGTAATCAAATAGTAGGAGCCGCCTATGCGCACAAGGCTTCCTTTTCGTATCACACCCTTCGATGCATAATCAGAGACGAGTTCATGGGTAAAGGTCGTAGCACTATCCCTGCTTCCCGTCAACACCACACCATACAGTCCGGATGTATCACTTGCATCAGTCAGGTTCGCCAAAGCCACACTGTCTCCTGCCGTTGTAGCAGAAGCCTCAAAAGACACTGCACTTTCAGACACGGTCATTGTCTTTGCAGCAGATGCGAGACGCCATGTAGTGTCGCTTACAAAATCCGGCACGGGGAGTTCAACTGTTTTTGTTCCGTCCACATCACGCAGGAAGTAATAGGCCGCCTTGCTGAATCCAGAGCCAGTATCAGTTGCCGTTGCGCCAAAGGTCACACCGTAGTTTGAATTTCTCAACTTGGTATTGGCAATTTCACCAGTGTTATTGACCAGACTTGTTACCGTCGGCGCATTGTTATCAATATTCAGGGAGAAAGTAATCTGAATATTGTGTTTTGTCGCATCATTGTCAGTGGCATAGAGTTTGTAACTTGCAGAACCAGATGTACTTGTTATAGGAATATAGACATAGTAACTCGTTTTACCATTGCTGTCCGTATATGATTCTTTCTGGAATCCTGTACCAGTATCGTTTACCGTAATTGAATCTCCATCAATTCCTGAGGTGTCGGTAAGATTTACTTCAATATACCAGTCAGCATTGGGATTTCTCATGTACATATCTGCACTGTATGCTTTTTCCGCATGTGCTGAAGTTGCCTTCGCAACTGCCTGTCCTGAAGTAAACTGCTTGAGCATATAGGTCGCCGTAGGAGCATCGTTATCCACATGAATGTACATAGGCTCAGACCAGTTGCCCATTTTGCCGTTTGAGTTCATGGCACACACGCGAATGGCAATATTGTTTGTACCTGAAGTGGGATTTAATTCCTGCTTTTCATTGATATTGAGGTTCCATGAATAGGACTTATTAACAGCCTTAATGCCCCACCAGGCTTCATCCGCATTTGTGATGGTGTAACCCGTATCTGTTGCGGCTGTATCTTTTTCATACACTGTGTATACATTAGCACCATCTTTTTGCAAATCTGACACATAGGTCTTTGCATTGTCACTCCAGTCAGTATTTCCATTTTCGTCTGTCTGGCAAATCTGCATGTATACTGCGCCAACACCAACGCTTACGTCCTCAATCGTCACCGTACCTGTAGTGCGGATAGTACCACCGATGATAGCATAACCGAGCGATGCACCGTCTGCTTTTATGTAATCATTTTCTGACGGATAGGTGATACTTGCCACTGCCATATCAGCGTTAGGATTGTAGCGGATAAAGTAATCCGTTTTTTCAGACTCATTTCCCAAAGCGTCAACCGCCTTAAAGTATACACGGATTTTCCAAATATCAGTATTAGAAGCTATTTCTCCCGACACTTTCTCAATCTTGTAGGTCTGACTTGCACCAACCGTACGGACAATATATGAGCCAAGCGTACTGTTATTTGCACTTGTTCCGTCAAAGGCAAATGTCCATGCGTCTGGGGTAGAGGTTAAAGTCAGGTTTCCTCCGTATACTGCACTTTCATCTGTAGATGGAATAGCAAAATAAACGTCGCTCGTTCCCGCAGTGCCTACATCGCTCGCACGTCCTGTAATGGAAATAGATCCGTTCTGTTCTGTGGCAGAACTGGGGTTTGTAACCGTAATAACAGGTGCCGTATTGTCCACATTGCATGTATACTGACCATTACCAATCAAGCCATTCTGATCAGTGGGAACAACCTTTAAAGTCACTGCTCCCGTTGCAAACACAGACATATCCACAAGCCTTGTCGTCCAGGTAGCAGGGGTACTGTCAGATGTTTCCGCAAAATTTCCGTCAGTCGCCGTGGCGGTAGAAAGCGTGATTTCCTTTGCGTTTTCTGGATTGTCCTTATCTTTTCCGCTAAGCGTTGCCGTCATGCTTGCAACACCGTTGGCATCCGCTGCAGTAAAGACAAAGCGGGCATAGCGTTTTCTTGTTCCGCCCAGGTTGACTGAAGTTCCTACCGTTTCTTTTTCGCCATAGGCTGTCGTGCCGCCTTCATCAGCGTAGGCCGTTACGTCTGCGGTCTTTACTTCAGGAGAAGAACCGTCCACGCTGTATGCAATGCCATTTGCATTATCCTGCTTCTCATCGGTCTTGTACTGCCAGTAGGGACGAGCCAATGCATCTGCCTTTGTAGTGGCAAAGGTGGTGCCCGGATTGTCCTCCACGTAGAAGTAGAGTGTATATGCACCATCAGCCTGATCCTTAGGATAATATGTCCATTCACCGGTGGCCAGCGTGAGTTCCGTGCGTCCATAGGTAGCGTGGCTTGACGTTATTACGCCAGATACCGTCGATTTTGTCCAGCCGCTATCATCCCATGCACTTGCGTCAAAGGTTTCAGAACTTGCCACATTTGCCACACGCAGAACTTTTACCACTGCATCGGAGGTGCTGTCATCATCGGTAATCGTTCCCGTCAGTTGGCCTTCCGTACCGTATTTGAGCACGTACTTTTCGCCATTTTTCTGCAAGTTGGTCACTTTGACAATCGGTCGGTCACCGTTCTGAGAAATGGTATAGCCTTTTACCGCTTCCTTGGTGTTTCCAGCCTTGTCCTGAGCGGTCACTTTAATCGTAATGTTTTTTTCTTCCGCTGTAGATGCATAGGTTGTCGTGTCAAGTTCAAATGACCAGTCATTATTGCTAAGTGTGAGATGCTTGCTTGTTGCATCAATACCGTTACCGTTTTCAAACGTTATGTAGTTTTCATCGCCGTCCGTGCTGATTGCAATGTCCACAAAGGCAAGTTCTTCGTTGTCGGACGCAGAGCCCTTAATAGTAATCGTCTTGTTTACGCTAGTCAGTGTGGGTGCCGTAATGCTGACTTCAGGAGCCTGAGCATCCTTCTTTATGGTTGCCACGGTAGCCGTATGAGAATTTCCCGCCACGTCTTTAAAGGTGATGTTGATGGTGTTCACACCGTTCGTCAGATTACTCTGCAATACTTCAGTAGAAAGCGTCAGTGTAAATGTTGCAGATTTGCCGCTTGTGTCGTCTTGACTTGCGTCATAGGCGACACTTCCTCTTGTTGCAGAAATTGTTTTGGCAGAGTTCGTTCCCAAGTCTATGCCTGATGCCGCGTCTGATACCGTGCCTGTAATGACAATTGCTTTTGTTGCGTTTGTCAGAATGGTTGATGTTCCCAGTTCCCTCGAATCACCACCATCCACTGCATATCGTACGGAGTTACTGTCAAGTTCGGGTTCGGTACTGTCAATGTTAATGACATATTCATTGATGGCAGTTGAAGTATTTCCCGCTTCGTCACTTGCCGTAAAGGTAAGGCTAGAGCCGTTTTCAAAGCCCGCTACTTCTGAAATGAATTTAGAAATTCCTGTTGCACTGTTTGGACTGATACTACCCGTCAGCTGGCTGGAACTACTGCCAATGGGTGGCGTAATCGTATAATTAACAGTACTAATACCGCTTCCCGTTACGTCCTCAATGTAATAGCCTGTAATGGAAAGGTTCGTATCCTTGTACCAGTTTGCCGCGTCATATTTTTTTCCACCAACAGTAAAGTAGTAGTCCTTGCTTGCAATAGTTCCCGAAGCCGACCAAGCCGGGGCGGTGGTGTCAATCAGAACCGTTGCTTTTGTACTCGCCGTATTGCCTGCCTGATCGGTTGCAGTAATCGTGAATGTCCATTCGCCGTCAGTTGAGTGACTTGCCGTATCAGCGGGGAGTTTAAAAGACCAGTTGTTATTTTCGTCCGTCAACGGAGTTGCGCCAGATGGAGCAGTAATCGTTGTAGCACCATTCTCCTGCAAAATTTCTTTAAGGCTGTCAGCGTCATAAGTTTTCTCGGTTTTATCGCTGCTTCCACCAGCACTGGTTTTTCGTGTTGCGGTGATGACCAGACCATTAGTTGCAGAAAGTCCCAAAGCCTCAGTGATAGTGCCGCTTACTGTTACATCATTGTTGCTGGCATTGGAAGCCGCATAGATCAATCCGCTGTAGGCAGGCGTACTAAACTCAGGCGCAATGGTATCAACATGCACAGTAATAGTCTTAGTGGTAACGCCCTTTGTGCCGTCGTAGACATTGTTTTTTGCAAGAACATAAATAGTATTGTCACCCTCTTTACAGACAACATTTGCAGAAGAATAGGTATCGTCTTCGTTCTTTGTCATGGCGATTTCGTCACCGTTTTCGCCAACCTTAAAGGAAATGCTTGCAATGTCACTTTCTTCATCTGTTGCCTTTGCAGAAACGGTGAGGGTTGAAGTCCTAAACCAATTTTCCCCTGCAGAAACCTGAGTTGTTACCTTGGGATAGCCATCTTCAAAAACAGGCGGCGTACTGTCGCGATAGAAGACTCTTTCTGCAGAAGTCGTATGACCCAGATAGTCCGTTGCAGTCACTTTAAGCGTAAGGTGACCGCTTTCCGTCAAACCAGCTGTCGGGATTTTTGCCTTCCAAGTGCTTCCCGTCAGCGTATTTTCTGCATCACCAGAAGCCGTCACGTCAATAGCCTCTTTACCATTGATTGCAACAGGATTATCGCCCTTTAAAATCTGATATGAAATTTTCTGAACTCCCACGCCCTCGTCTGCGGTCTGCCCAGTCAAGACTACATCGCCCGTCTGGTTGGAATTGCTTGCTGGAGCGGTGATGCTCAAAATGTTGGGAGCCTTGGTGTCTACCTGTACCTTAAACTCATTTGTCCTTTCATTTCCAGCCGTATCAGTCATCTTCAGGCTGTAGGTATAGGTGCCGTCTGTAGCAGGCTGGGTATAAGTCCAGTTGAATGTGCCACTACTCTGACTCCAATTAAAATTATCTGTTTTTGATGTAAACGACACTACGGTTGAATCAACAGACAGTTCAATCGTATCTGCGCTAAATCCAAATGCATCCGTAACAGCACCGCTTAGGGTAAATGTACCGTCCGTAATGTAAACGGTTTTCTGATTCCAGTTATCAGCAGAAATAGTAACGTCAGAAGCCACACCATCAGCAATCTGCTTAATGCCATTGGCACTACCCGTTACATTCAGCGTACTTACCGGGGCTGAGTTATCCACATTAACCTGTACGGGAGTAAATGAACTCGTGTTTCCAGCCTTATCAAAGGCAACTACTTTTAAGTGATAGGTTCCTTCCGCCTGACCATAGAAGGTGTGGGTAAATGAACCGTCGCTGTTTACGCTCACACTTGCATAATTTGTTTCGCCAGAAGCGATACCAGTGGCCGCATCAGGATCAGCCGGAGCCGTATCTCCCGTGTACAGTAGCGCATAGGCTTTATGTAATCCAGAACCTGTTTCTTCTATCTTTCCTGTAAAGATACAGTTCTTTTCTTTTGTTGAGAATACACCAACTTCAGCCGCACTGTCATTCAGTTTTTCCACGGTAACGGTGGGTGCCGTTCGGTCAATTTCTACCGTGCGACCGTTGATATAAGCTTCATTTCCCGCATAGTCGATTGCGGTGAGAGTATAGGTATAAGTATGTGATTGCTCATCATCAGCGACATCTTGCTTCAATGTCCATGTACCGTTTGCTACTGTAAGTACTGGCGCAGCTCCATCGATTGTATCTCGCGTTACCGTAAGTTCCTTATAATTGCTATCTGAAACGGTACCGGTCAGCGTAAAGGTTCCGCTGTCAAACGACCTTCCTGTTGCATCAACGGGCTTATCACCTGCACCCGTTTCTTCCAGTACTGGTAACGTCTTATCGTTGCAGACTCGATAGCCTTCAGAATAGGCTGTATTACCCACGCTATCTATCACGCGGACAAAGACAACGTAATCACCTTCACCTAACGTATTAAAGTCAGTTACGTTTACCTTAAATCTATCGCTTACGGAACTGTCCATCTGCATTGCAGTCCATTTGTCTGCACTTTCCGTTATGTTTTTCAGTACAAGGGAATCTGACCATGCCGTTGCAGTGCCAGAAACAATGCCGTAGGCAACCGAGGCAATTCCCGTGCCTGAGTCAGAAGCACTTACGGCAACCGTCGGAATGTCTGAACCGTTAAAGTAGTAGACGCTGTCTTTTTCAGAACCTTTTGATGTGGAAAGCGTCGGTTTTTCCACACTTGGCGCGGTAGTATCAATTTTTACCGCCACCTTCTGCTGCACTGCATCGCGTCCTGCACCATCCTTTGCGCCAATCGTCACCGTCCAGTCGCCATCGTTTGAGTGGTCAGCATTTGCAGGAATGGTAAGGTCAAATGAATATGCTTTACCCGTTGTGGTTTCAGTGATAGTCGGAGTAACAGTCTGTGCCTCGGTGCCTTTCGTCACCACAATGCTGATATTTCCCTTCGAGAGGGCAAGTTTGTCTTCTACCGTGCCGCCTATGGTCACCTGTTCCTTAGTCTGCGTAGCAGGCCTTTGTGTCAGCGTAATCACCGGCAGGCTAAAGTCAAAGGTGATACCCGTAAAGAGTTTGTAGCCGTCAGAAGCCGTTATGTTTCCTGCCGTATCTTTTGCACGGAAAGCAATCGTATTGCCAGAACTTTCCGTAACGTCGATGAGATTTGTCCAGCTCAACTTTACGCCAGCCGCTTTATCAGACAGAGGAATGGTAACCCATGCTGCAGCGGGGTCTTCTCCTTCTGCCGTCAATTCCGTCGGATTTGCGTTACGTGTATACTGCAATGTTTCCGTGCCAGAAACCGCATCAGACCAAGAACCCGCAATGGAGTATTTTGCCGTGCGTGCCGTCGTATCAAGGTTCGTTACATTTGCTTCTGTATACAGTCCATTGTTAGACAAGGCGTTTACTTCAATCTCTGGCGGTGTCTTATCTACCGTAAAGGAAATGGGCTCAGAAGCAGAAGTCCTGCCCGCAGCATCTTTTGCCCACACGTAATAGACATGGTTTCCGTCAGTAAGAGCACTTTGCGGAATGACCAGCTGGGCAGTCCAGCCGCTTGAACTTGTCACGGCATCAGTCGTGGCTTTTATTGTGGCATCAGATTCTTTTGCTTCCGTGTTCTGCCTATCAAGCCATGCGGAAACAACGCCACTTCCTTCATCCACAATAGTCGGCGTAAGGGTTAGGCCTGATGAAAGGTTTTCCCATTCCGTTTTATTGATAAGCGTGTCAGAAAGGGCTGAAAGCGTAATGGTCGGAGAAAGGGTGTCCACCTGTATGACATCCGTTTTGACTCTTGTTTTATTCGTCGCCTGATCGGTTACCACTACAATAACGACATTTTTTCCCTGCTGCAAAGAAACAACGCCCGCATAGGGAGTATAGCCATCAGCATCTTTTGTTCCTGCCGCTAAATCAACACCAGTTGCATTCTCAACGGCATAGTCCGCAAGGTCTGCAGGAACTTCCGTATCTTTAAGCACATAGGCTTTTACCGTTGCTACGCCACTACCGCCCTCGTTGTCTTTTGCCTTTACCGTTACCCGCGGGCTAGTAGAGTTGAACCAGCCGCCACTTTGCGAAGCGTTTTCTATGCTTGGTGGCTCAACTGTTGGTGCTTCTTTATCTACAATGTATCTGATAGCATATTCTTTAGACTGATTATACTTATCGGTTGCCTTGTAGACGATCCTATAAGTCTGACTGTTTGCTGGAACCGTAATCTTATCGCTAAAGTCTGCTCCGTCAGCGGTATCATTCAGGCTTACCGCAGACGCATAGCTTTCACTGTTTCCCTGATCCGTTACGCTGGTAAGTTGCAGTGTTACCGCGCCGCTCTTATCGGTAATCACACCTGTCACGGCAAAGCTTTCAGCATAGTAGCCGTTATCTGCCGGCTGGACATTACTGAATGTCGGTGCACCATCATCCATGGCCACCACAAAGCATGTTGTGCTTGTTCCGTTTTCTGCAAAGTCCGCGGTTCGGTCAGTTACGGAGTCCACCGCCTTCACTTGAATTTCATACACACCGTAGTCAGACGGAAGCGCGGAAGTAAGAGAATTATTTGAAGCCGTGTAGTTAGCGGCAAGCGGACTAAATGCGTCCGTTGAACCAGCCTTGCGATAGCCTACAGAAACACTGGCCACACCATCGTCATCGCTTACCGTTGCCTGCAATTTGTCGCCCAGGTTAAAGATATTGGTATTCAATGCGTCAGCATTTTTTGTCGCCGCAATAATGGCATCTTCACTGGTAATTTTCGTATCAGCATTGGTAGGCTGTAAGACAGGTCTATCCGTTTCCTGCAGGATTCTATAGGATTTTTCTGTATCTCCATCACTAATCAAGGCCGACGTACTGTAACTTCCTACGTTACCCACGGTTCCGTCCAGTGCAGTCACCAATGTTCCTGTTGCACGGTCGATTGCCGTCACCACAACCTTAATCGGCTTATCATCCGTCAAGGCAGTCGTATCAATCATAATCTTAAACTGCGTTGTCTTTATGGGAACATTCGTATAGTTTTCGTCATCCTTTCCATCGGCGTCTTTTACAGTAGCACCGTCAACAAATACCGTGTAGCTTGCGCTCTTCAAGTTCATTTCGTTGATTGCACCCGTAATGGTAATCGTGCCGTTTACATAGACAGCACTTGCATCCGAGTGATTTGCATCCGTATAGCCTGTAACAGAGGGAATGACAGAAGTAATCGTCACCTCCGGCGGAACTGTATCAACGGTTACCGTGCGGTTTGCCGTATTTTCGCCACCAGAAGCATCCCTTGCCTCTGCGGTCACGGTGTACATGTAGATTCTATTGTCGCCTGACTCAGCCTTATACTTGCTGTATTCTGGAGCATCTGTAAGGGTGAATTTCCAGGCATATTTGAACTTGGCATTGTCATCTTTTTCTACATCAGGATTCCAGCTCACAATCTTGTCTGCGTCACTTGCCACATTGGACACTTTGAAAGAACCAACCGTTGAGCCGTTTTCAACATCGGTCACATCAACAGTCAGCGTCACTTTATCCAGTTTGACTTCTGTTGTAGTAATTTCTCCCGTAAAGGTAAGGTCAGCGGAACTTCCCAGAATCGCCTGATTTACCGGCTGCTCAAAGCCAACCACAGGCGGCGTACCAGAAAGCGCACCAATAAAGCCAAAGACACCGTCCGGAATAAGTTCATTGTCATCCAGGTCGTGGCCGGCAATACCAATACAATACCAGTTGTCCGCAACAATTTCGGGCAGTTTAAAGGTTGCCGTCAGCGAAGAAAGCGTATCAGCATCCGTATATGTATCTGCAAAACTGCTTACAAAAATCGTCGTATCTTTGTGCGCACCATAGTAAGTGGCGGGGTCTTCCAGGAATTCTGTGTATTTTGAACGGTCAAAGCCTGCCTCATCACTGTACGCACCGCAATTAAGCAGGTAGACTTCAAATGTATTGGGGCGGAACTGAGTGCCATCCAAGCCCGGACTCACGATAAAGGTAACAGTCTGATTCTTTGTGCCATTGGGAGAATCTTCCAGCGCAAAGCCACTCACCGCATAGGTTGGATTAACCGCCGGGTCAAGAGAAAAGCGCAGGTGATTTACCGATGTGTCCACTGCCACAGAATTTTCACCGTACAGGAGAGACTGCACTTCCTTGAGTTGACTTTTAGTAAGCGTACCCGCCACCACACTGCTTCCCGCCGCACGGGCAGATGTATCGTCACTGGCCACATAAGTACCGTTGATAATCGTCATCAATTCAGCAACGCTCAGTCCATAGCCCTTTACGCTGCTCAGGAGTGTTTCGTATACACTGGCATTCAAATAGAAAACAGATGTTTCATTTCCCAGTGTCTCTGCGGAAGCATCAGTAGAAGTTCCCTTTGACTCCAGAAAAGCCTTGTACTGCTCCTCGCCATAAAGACGGGCATTATCCGTTACATAAATGGTACAGGAATACTTTTTTGTACCGCCGTCACGGTTTTCGCCATAAATATTCGCATAGCGGGTCTGCACCGTAGTCACAGGCTTTTCAGAAAACTTCAGCAGGGAAACGCTTGTACCGCCCGCTGTCTGAACGCTTGTTTCGGTATAGGGAGATTCCGCCGTAGAATCAAGTACATTGCCGTTTTCATCGTAAATAGTTACCGCAAGAGAATCAACTGTATGCTCATCGGCAATAGTACCTTCTACACTAAAGGTTGAACCATATGCCGTATAGGTTGAAGTACTTCCCGGACTGGTCAAAACAGTTACCGGAGCCGTATTGTCAATTTCAAAAGTACGAGTTGTAGTGCCGGATTTGTGGCCGGCATTATCCGTTGCGTACACGCCCAATTCGTATTTACCGTCAGGAAGCTGCCAGTAATTCACGTAATCAGCATTTTCCTCGCTATAGTTGTTCACAAGGACTGACCAGGTATTGTTTTCACCCAGAATAACTTCATTTGCGGGATAGGTCTGCTTGGTGGCTGTATTGGTAATTGATGCCGTAACGGACTTTACCCCCTTGTCATCCTTCCAGCTACCCGCAAAGACAAAGGTACCGCGGATTACGGAAGATGCCGGCGGATAAGCGATTTCAATGGTCGGAGCCTCCGTATCAACGGATTCACCCAAACCAACATTGTCCGAGCAGGAAAGCACCATTCCCAGTGCCCCAAAAACCATCCCTGCTACTACACTCTTAAAAAAACACTTTTTTAACATACATTTCTCCTCACAGACTTACTCTGCTCTGCAGAAAATGCGCGGAAAAGAGACTTTACCGCAATTATACATAGTATTATACACTATAATTGTCGGAAATTCAAATAAATAAGTTGATATAACAACATTTTAAAGATGTGCGGCACCTGCAATGAAAAAGGGCGCTCAGCATATGCATCGCTTCGCGCCGCGCGGGTATTGGTAATTATTGACTTTGGTGCTTGCGCACCTGCCCGTCCATTCTGCTTCGTGGCTCAGTACATTAGTTGCCCTTTCCTACGAGGCACATCCACTCAGCTTGGGCGCAGAGGGTGTCGCCGACGTAGGCTTTGCCTTCCTGGACTACCATGTTTTTGGTGCAGCGCTTGTTGACGACTTCCATGCGGACTTTGTCGCCGGGGCGCACCTGATGCTTGAACTTTACGTTATTTACCGTGGCGAGGAAGAAGAGACTGCCCTCGTCAAATTTTTTCTGCAGGGACAGGGCTGCACCGCCACCCTGAGCCATTGTTTCAATCAGAATAACGCCCGGAACAACCGGATACTCGGGAAAGTGTCCCTTAAAGAAAAAGTCCTCGTCCGTAAATGTCCTGTGGCACACACAACCATTGTCGTCATAGCTGTCGATTGAATCCACAAACAAAAATGGCTTTCTGTGGGGCAACAGGCTTTCAATATCAGTAAATGCTTCCATAATCTTATCCCTTATTTTACTTTCTTGAAGACCAGACAGCCATTGTGTCCGCCAAAACCAAAGTTTGCGCTCATGGCAACGTCAACCGGAATGTCCAGTCCCTTGTTGGGAGTGTAGTCCAGGTCACAGCCACCCTCTACATCAACTTCGTCAAGGTTAATCGTCGGCGGAACAAAACCTTCTTGAATCGCCTTGACACAAATCATGGCCTCAAGAGAACCTGCGTTACCTAGACAGTGACCAGTCATTGATTTTGTTGATGAAATATGCAGTTTCTTTGCAGCATCGCCAAACGCAATGTGCAGCATCTTAGTTTCGCCAGAGTCGTTCAATTTGGTAGAAGTTCCGTGTGCATTGTAGTAGGTCACTTCCTCAGGCTTTACTCCAGCATCCTTCATGGCAATAGTCATACATTTTGCACCGCAAACACCGTCCGGATTGGGAGCAGTCAGATGATAACCGTCACTTGATGCGCCATAGCCTGCAACCTCAGCATAGATTTTTGCACCGCGAGCCTTTGCATGTTCATATTCTTCCAGCACCAGAATCGTGCTTCCTTCACCCATGATAAAACCGTCGCGCTGCTTGTCAAAAGGACGGCTTGCCTTTGTGGGGTCATCAACCCATTTTGAAGAAAGGGCATGCAGCATCTGGAATCCCAAGTTTGCATAGCCACACTGTGTTGACTCAGCACCGCCAGCCAATACCACATCATAGCGGCCGGAGCGAACCTGATCAAATGCGTTTCCGATTGCGTCAGTACCAGAAGCACAAGCCGTTGCGACAGTATGTGTTGCGCCGTGAAGACCAAAAGCCATAGAAATATTTCCTGCACCCTCGTTGGGAATCAATTCAGGAATGGTCAGCGGCGGCATACGGGTTTGATTTGAATCAAAATATGCCTTCATTGTGTTTTCAGTCACTTCAAGACCACCAATGCCCACACCAAGGTAGACCGATGTATCTTCAAGCACATCACTCTTTCCCATCAGCCCTGAATCATCCAGAGCCATTTTTGCAGCCGCAACAGCATACTGTGAGTACAGAGCCATCTTACGCGCCGCAGAAGAATCCATATAGTCAGCAGCATTAAAGTTCTTCACTTCTGCCGCATACTTTACCTTAAAGTTTGTATTGTCATAATGAGTAATGGTAGCAATGCCACTCTTTCCTGCACGCAATGCAGCCCATGTCTCGTCCACCGAATTTCCCACTGGTGAAACACAACCCAAACCTGTTACAACAACTCTTCTCATACTATTTCTCCTAAAAATATCAATCAAAACTTTGCTTTTCACACCCACCACCGTGCGCCAGCACGCCACCGCCATGGAGGGCGGAATCCAACCAACTTCAGATTTCAGCACCGCTGAAATCTGCGCGGCGTAACAAAAATACATGGATGTATTTTTGTTACGCGCCCATTCCCCCGTCTACGCCAAGAACCTGACCGGTAATATAGGTACTCAGGTCGCTTGCAAGGAAAAGCGCGGCATTTGCGATGTCCTCAGCTTTTCCAGCACGTTTGAGGGGCAGGCTATCAACCCACTGAGCCTTCATGTCGTCTTTCAGCACAGCAGTCATGTCGGTCTCAATAAAGCCCGGAGCGATTGCGTTTACACGCACGCCACGGCTTCCCACTTCTTTTGCCAATGCCTTAGTATATGCAATGACACCGCCCTTGCTTGCCGCATAGTTCACCTGTCCTCCCTGCCCGTGCAATCCCACGATGGAAGACATGTTGATGATTGAGCAGGATTTGTCCTTTGCACGAATCATGTTGCCGGAAACAATCTGTGTAATCAGGAAGACACTCGTCAAGTTTACGCGGAGCACGTCGTCCCAGTCCTCCTTCTTCATGCGGAAAGAAAGCCCATCCCGCGTGATGCCCGCATTGTTCACCAGAACATCAAAGGTGCCAGCCTCTGCCAGCGCCGCCTTTACCACTTCCGTCACCTGCTCGGCATTACCCACATCCGCACAAATTTCATGGAATGCAACACCGTTATCAGCAGCAATTTTTTCCAAATCAGCCTTTGCCGCACTGGGTTTAGAGCACAAGCCCCATACTTCCGCACCATTTTTCAAGAAAGCCTCAACAATCGCGCGTCCAATACCACGGCTAGAACCTGTTACCAGTGCCTTTTTATTCTTCAACAACATACCCTTCTCCTTTACAGTGCCTGAATTGCTTCTGCCGTATTGATTGGCGTACAGGGCAAAGTCGCACCCAGTTCCGTCTGACCCCACAGGCCGCTCAAAACTTTTCCAGGTCCCACTTCCAGCAATACCCATTCGTTTGCAGAATCTTCCGCAATCATATCAGCCAGGACTTTTTCTTCATCCGTCCAGCGCACCGGGTTTGTCAGGTGGTCTACCGCACTTGCCTTTGCAGGAGCCCCTTCAGTCACTTTCTTTCCAGTTACGTTGCTAAAGAGCGTAATCTTGGGGTCGCAGAATGTGTAAGGCTCAAGAGCCGCCTTAAATCCGTCTGCAGCCGCCTGCATGAGCGGTGAGTGGAAAGGACCTGCAACAGCAAGACGAACAGTTCTGCGGGCACCAGCATTTTTAGCCGCTTCTTCCACCGCTGCCAGTCCGTCAAAAGTGCCGCTTACAACTGTCTGCTTTACGCTGTTCATGTTTGCGGCGTAGGCACCCTCTACGCTCTTTGCCAACTCCTCAACCTTTTCAGGCGGAAGACCAAGCACAGCCGTCATTCCCGGTGCATGTCCTTCATTTGCGGCAGCAATATCCTCGCAGACCTTCTGCATGATAGTTCCACGCTGCACGACAATCTTAATCACATCTTCAAAAGAAAGGATACCCGCCGCATACAAGGCCGGGAACTCACCCAGACTAAATCCCATAGCCGCACTGGGTTCAATCCCCTTTGACTTCAAAGCAGCCATCACTGCAAGGCTTCCGGCAGTAATTGCCAACTGACTGTTATCGCTGCGGTTCAGTTCAGTCTGTTCCGTTTCCCACAACAATCTGGTGATATCCTTTCCTGTAATTGCAGAAATATCATCAATAACCTTACGTGCTTCAGGAAATGCATCGCACACATCTTTCATCATGCCCTGCGCCTGAGCACCCTGTCCCGGAAACAAAAAAGCATACTTCTTAGCCATAGAATCTCCTATCTTTATGACAAAATCTGTCAAAGTGTCATACTGCTATAACTATACCTTACTCCGCCATTTTATGCAAGAGCCCCTGCCATCATGCGGGGGAAAGCCTTCCCCCTGCGCCGCACTTCTGTTGCGCCGCACCCCCTTCGCCTAGGGCTGCCGCCCTAAACCCCGCCGCATTTTTTTCCGATAATCAAGTATGAAACAGTACACTGCAGCCCTCATCGGAACCGGACGCATCGGCTTTTCCCTGGGATTTGACAAAAAGCGGGAGCAGCCTGCGTCCCACACCATGGCCCTTTGCAAGAACAAGCGCATAAGCCTTATCGCCGCCGCAGACACGAATGCCGAAAATCTCGCCCGCTGGAAAAAACAGCTTCCCAAAGCGCAGGCCTTTTCTTCCAGTGACGAATTGTATGCAGCCCTCCACACGGACATCATCACCATCGCCGTAAACGAAGACGCCCACCTTACCGAATGTCTCAAGGCAATTCGGACAAAACCGCGCCTCGTCATTCTGGAAAAACCCGTTGCCCTCAGCGTTGCAGAAGCATTGCAAATCAAGTCCTGTGCGGAAGCAAACCATGTGCCCGTCATGGTGAACCACGAACGCCGCTTTGCCCGCGATTACGCAATAGCCAGAGACTTTATGCATACCATTGGAGACTTGCAGATGATTCGCGCCGATCTTTTTTCGGGACTCCGCGTCTACAGCAAGGAAAAAGAATCCACCGGAGAATACAGCCTGCTCCACGACGGCACCCATTTAGTAGACATCGTACAGTTTTTGCTCGAATCCTTTGCTCCTGCCCCGCAAGAAAGCCCCTTGCTCAACTCCCCCGTAGTAACCGGACTTTACAAGGACGAAAAAGGCGACGTGCGAAACTTCACCGCTCATTATGCCACCCCCATCTGTCCCTCCATCAGCCTTACCATGAGCGGCCGCAGCAAATTCTTTGCCTTTGCCCTAGATATTTTGGGCACCACTGGACGCATATGCCTGGGAAACGGTTTTGCAAAATGCTATGTGCGCAAGGAAAGCCGCCTCTACACAGGCTTCTATTCACTCGCTCGGGAAAAATCAATCCGTTTTCCCAAAAAAACTGGCTATTTTGCCAACATGGTAGAAAATGCCATTGATTTTCTGGACGGAAAGGCAAGCCTGACAAGCCCCCTTTCTGCAGCCATTTCAGACTTGCGTGTACTGGAAGAATTAAAGGAAATTGTCAGTGCATAAAAAAAATACCCCAAAAATTGTCGCCAACTTTTGGGGTATTCTTTCCTAAGCGTTTTTACGCATTCAAAAGGTCTGCCAGTTTTTCTGCGGTAAAGCCCAGTGCTTTTGCCACTGCCTTACCCTCGCCGCTCACGCCAAACTGATTCAGCGTAAACAAATCCCGCTTGCTTGTGGCAAAGCCTTCCCAACCAGATTTTGAACCGGCCTCACACACAAGCACGCGCTTAGCACCGCCCATAATCTTCTGCTGGAATGCCTCATCCTGCGATTCAAAAAGTTCACGGTCAAGCACAGAAACAACGCGAACTGTTTTTCCGCTCACCAGCTTGGCCGCTTCCAAGGCCATATTCACTTCAGAACCAGTTGCCAGCACCGTAATGTCAGGAGTATCGGCTCCCGTCTTTACCACATAGGCACCCTTGCGGATAGTATGTTTCCAATCTTTGTCTTCTTTTGCATACACTGGAACATTCTGACGCGTCAGGGAAAGCACAACCGGATGATCCTTGCTTTCCATAGCGATATGCCATGCTGAAACAACCTCTTCCGCATCGCCTGGGCGCAACACCTGTACATTGGGCATGGCACGAAGCGAAGCCAAATGCTCAATCGGCTGATGGGTTGCACCGTCTTCACCAACAAAAATGGAATCGTGGGTCAAGTCATAGATAACCGGTTGCTTCATAATGGCGGCAAGGCGGATTGAAGGACGCATGTAATCGCTAAAGACAAGGTATGTTGCACAGAAAGCCCGCAAGCCTCCATGCACCGTCATGCCCAAGGTTTCGCTTGCCATGCCAAATTCGCGGATACCAAATTCAACGGAGCGGCCTGCACGATTTTCCGGCGTATAGGTGCCGCCATCACACTTCATGCCGCTTTTGTTTGAGCCTTTCAGGTCAGCACTTCCACCAACCAGATAGGAATGGCTCAACCCCATTGCACTAATCATATCACCGCTTGCAGTACGGGTTGCAACTGATGCGCCAATTTCGTAAGTAGGGTCAAGTTCCTCGCCATCAGCAGAGCCTTCAAACGAAGCCTGCCACTGTTTTGCCAAGGCAGGGTTTTCCTTTGCCCATGCGTCAAATTCTTTCTGCCAGTCGGCCTCGCGCTTGGCAAAGGCTGCTTTTTTATCTGCAAAATAGGTCAGAGCCTGGGGGTCTACATAGAAGAATTCCTCGGGATTCAAGCCCAGGTTTTTCTTTGTTTCAGCAACATCCGCTTCTCCCAGAGGCTCTCCATGCACTTTTGCCGTTCCCTGCTTGGGAGCAAATTTTCCGATAACGGACTTGAGCATAATCAGCGTAGGCTTATCACTACATTTTTTTGCTTCTTCCACCAAGCCTGCAATCTGCTCTACATCATACATGCTGCCCTTCAAAACCTGCCAGCCGTATGCCTCGTAGCGTTTTGCAATGTCTTCGGTAAAGGTGATGTCGGTAGAACCGTCAATACTGATTCTGTTCTCATCATAAAAGGCAATCAGCTTGCCCAGTTTTAAGTGACCCGCCAGGCTGCTCGCTTCGGAAGAAAGGCCTTCTTCAAGGCATCCTTCACCCATGAGAACATAGGTGTAATGGTCTACAATTTTATGTGCGGCAGTATTATATTTTGCAGCAAGCATAGTTTCTGCCATTGCCATGCCAACTGCCACCGCAATGCCCTGACCCAGCGGACCACTGGTGTTTTCCACGCCTTCGGTCACACCGTATTCAGGATGCCCCGGACATTTTGACCCGGGCGTGCGGAATGATTTAATGTCATCAAGAGAAACCTTGTAGCCAGCCAAATGCAAGACTGCATACAACAACATAGAACCGTGTCCTGCAGACAATACAAAGCGGTCTCTGTCAGGCCATTTTGCATCTGCCGGATTGTGCTTAAGGATTTCGCCATAGAGCAAGGCAGCCAATTCTGCGCAACCGAGGGGAAGTCCCGGATGACCAGACTTTGCCTTTTGAATCGCATCAATTGAAAGACTGCGAATCGTCCTTGCCACGGCGTTAAGACCCGTAAGATTCATTTTTATCATGCCTCCATACTATGAATACGACGGTGAGGATGCTTGAACAAACAAGCACGTTGCCCCCGCTATTTTCCATCAATAAGTTTTACCAGTTCTTCCAAACCTGCCCCGCGCTCCAAAGCCTTTTTTACTTCATCACGGTGCAAGGCTTTTGCCAGAGAAGAAATTATCTGCAAGTGTGCCTGCACATTGCTTGTCATCAGAACGAACATCACAGACACCCGTATGCCGTCAGGAGCATTCATATCAATTGCCCGCTTCAAGTAGCAGACAGCAATCTTCTGTTCAGAGGAATCTCTCATCATTGCAGTCTGAGGATGGGGCATTGCAATACCATTTCCCACAGCCGTGCTCAACACCATCTCACGCTGACACAAAGCATCAATAAATTCATTTTTGGAAACATAGGGAGGAAGTGAAATAACTTCGCTCAGATTCTTGTACACTTCCGGCGGGGTTGCGCCTTCAATATCGGTAAATACACCACCTTTTTTTATCAGTTCTGAAAGACTAACCGCAATACCCATACCGCCTCCGAAAAAAAAATAAATCAGATAATCTTAAAGCGATCGCTCTGTAACCGCTCAATCGCCGCTAGCAAGGGAATGCGGATGTCTTCAAAATTGTATTCCATGCCTTCCAGAGAAAGCTGCATTGCATACTCATCGCTTTCCAGATTTTCATTCAGACAAGAAAGAGCCTCCAGCATGCGGGAAACATGAGTAAACAACTGTGAAAGGGTCACGAGTTCCTGTTGTGGCATCTGCTCCAACTTGTCGCTGGCACAGTCAATGTCGTACACCAGGGAACCTACTTCAGAATACAATTCCAAGGCACGGTGCCGAATTGACCCGCGCGAAAAGTCCGCAAACCAGTTATACTTTTTCCGCAGTATAGCATTTCTGTGCATTATTTGCAATGTAAAGAACTCTTCTTCCTCAGGTGAAATTTCCATGGACTTGGGGATAATCTTTTTTACCAGGTCGGAAATGTCTTCTTTTTTTTCATAGAGCGAATCCTGAATAAAGCAGTCAATCACATAGTCAGGCAGATTAAAAAGAGGCACCCCCCCATCCAGTCCCCGCACCAAGTCCTGCCGATTCCACTGACCAACCGCCGGCACATCCTCGCCATGCCGCCACAAGCGGGTCTCCACACCGAAAAGTTCCATAGACACTTTCTTGGAAGCATCCAGAAATTCATGGATTGAGCCACAGTCAGCCGTGCACAGTTTTTTCCGATTCTCATAAAAAACATTGGCCAGCTGTTCATCCATGCTGGCACAGGGACCTAAGCGGTCAAAAGTTTCCAGCAAGGCTTTTTCCAACATGTCATTCCAGTGCTGCCGTGCCATGTCCTCGCTGTCCACCTGCATGGGATTATGCTTGTGAGTCACCAAGGGAAAGACTTCAATGATTCCCCTGTCCCAGTTGACCACGCGGCACAAAAGGCGGTCGCCATACTTAAAGTCACAGTCTCGCATGATTCTTTCTATGGAGACACCCGTCAAAGAAAGCCGGGAAGGAAGTTCAAAATCTTTTTCCGCCAGATTCAGCTGCTTGTTTACCGGATCTGCCGCAATGTACTGGGCAGAATACTCATCGCCAAAGAATGAAAAGAGCTCCCGCGCCATGTTGCAGTCGGTTTCAAAGATTTTCGGCTCAAGGAGTTTACCACTGTATTCAAACTGTAGCGTACAGGAAAGCATTTCCATGTCCACAAAGGGAATGCAGCGGTCACCAGGCACCACAACCTGCTGGGCAATTTCCTGCGGCGTAGGCACAAAACTAAAGAACTGCCCGGTAAAGGCACCTGCCCGCGTCAGATACAACTTGTGTTCCAGAGGAAAAATCAGAGGGTCAGACTCCAGATATTCAGCCACTTCCTTTACCGAAGCCTGAATTCCTACCTGATGCAAAAAGCGACACATTTCCTTTGCCGTAAAAGGATCACGAAAAGTCCTGAGAAAATGCAACAATAACGTGTCAGCGGAAAAGTCCATATATTTAAAGTACTGCTTTTTTTCCGAATCGTCTATTTAAACCTCGCGGATGTCCACTGGCTCCACGTCCATGTTTTTCAGCAAGGTTTTTATCTGTTCCATCGTCACCTGCGTTACCTTGCAGGTGATGCGGCGTTTTGAAACATCGCATCCTTCGCTTGTGACAATAGAAACAATGTTTCCGCCCAGTTCCGCAATGGACTGACTGATTTTTGCCAGTTCGCCCGGCTTTTCCTGAATGTCACCCATAAAGCGCACGCCGCGATGACGGGCACCAAACATTTCGATAAAGGCATGGAACAAATCGCTTTCAGTGATAATGCCCACCAGTAAGTCACCATTCATTACCGGAAGACAGCCCACGTTCTTGTCGGCCATAATGCGGGCGGCTTCCTCAATCACTTCATTGTGGTCTACGGTGGTAACATGCTTTATCATCACTTTCTCCACTTTAAGTTTTGAAAGCAGATAACTCAACTCATACATATCCAAGGTTGTCGCCTCGGAAGGGGCCGCCTTTGACAGGTCGTTTTTTGTTACAATGCCCACCAGCCGATTGTCATGGTCAAGCACTGGCAATTTATTTATGTTTTCCTTGTTCATCAATGCGCGGGCATCCGTCACCGATGTCTCAGGACTCACATAAATCACATCTTTGCTCATCAAATCAGAAACTATCATACTTAACCTCGTATATTAAAGTAATTGAATTATCTTGCATCATTTAGGAAAATAAACCTGTGTCTTATGAAAGATATTCCGTTCTAACCTTGTAGTTTTGACTACGTTATGGAGACTGGAAGTCTTGCTCTGTTTGACAGTTCACCAATAAGCAGGATGACAC
>ERZ842401.2519-NODE-2519-length-24413-cov-6.173947_pt1 | contig 24413 bp, 23 predicted proteins | sample MGYA00521270_ERZ842401 | MGnify/ENA primary metagenome ERZ842401 (study PRJEB31892, sample SAMEA3878208) | bioreactor metagenome | biome: Moose rumen | place: Sweden | collected 2011-10 | study: EMG produced TPA metagenomics assembly of the PRJEB12797 data set... | reverse complement strand
GCTGCACCGGCCTGACATCCATTACGATTCCGGGAAGTGTGACGAGTATTGGGAAGAATGTTTTCAGCGGCTGCACAGGCCTGATATCCATCGTCGTGATGGCAATAGAGCCTCCATCTATATCTGTATACTACGGTTTAGGCTTGAACAACCAGGTGATTATTTATGTGCCAAGCTCCAGCCTTGAAAATTATCGTTCAGCAACGGGATGGTCCAATTATTCCGATCGTATTCAACCGATTGAAGAGTGAATAAAGGCAGAATAGGTTATTGTTTTCAATATTCCTAAAAAAGGACAAGCCTATTCAAGCTTGTCCCCTTTTTCATTGTAAAGTTCATTCTGCAGGACAGAGAAGTCTGTTGATTCGACCAGCTCTATTTTACATCTGTACTTTTTCTTCCATTTTGATATGAAAGAGTTGAAGAACCCTCTTTTAAGGTATGCTCCGAGGATAGGTCCTGTCTTGAGCGTAAAGTTCTTTTCCCTCTTTTCAATGACGTAGAACGCTATTTTCCGCTCGATTTCTTCGTCTATTACAAGACTGGAAGATATTTTTCCGGTGCCATGGCAAACCGGGCAGGTCTCGGCGGTATTGATCTCCGTCACCGGGCGTATCCTCTGTCGGGTAATCTGCATGAGCCCGAACTTCGTAAGAGGCAGCACATTGTGCTTGGCCCTGTCACTTTCCATGAGCTCCTGCATATGTTTGAAGAGGGCAAGTTTGTGATCATTGTTGTCCATGTCGATGAAATCTACGATCACTATCCCTCCCATATCCCGGAGCCTCAGCTGTCGTGCAATCTCGTCCGCTGCCAACTTGTTGACCTCAAAGGCATTGTCTTCCTGGTCGTTGGTCTTTGTGCGTATTCCGCTGTTGACGTCAATTACATTCAGCGCTTCAGTCGTCTCGATGACAAGATAAGCTCCCTGCTTCATTGGAACCACTTTTCCGAACGAACTCTTGATCTGCCTAGTGACCTCAAAATGGTCGAAAATAGGCTGTCGGTCAGAGTAGAGGTGTACGATCTTCTCCTGATCCGGAGATATGAGTGAAACGTACTTCCTTGCTTCGTCGCAGACCCGTTCGTCATTGATATAAATATTTGAGAACGAGTCGTTCAGAAGGTCCCTCAGGACTGTTGTGGTCTTGCTGTATTCAGTAAACAGCTGCTGGGTTTTCTTCTCCTTGGCAATCTTGTTCCAGGAACTTTTCCATTTTTCAATCAGCGCTTCTGTCTCCGCTACCAGTACGGCTGCATTTTTGCCTTCTGCCGCTGTCCGGATGATGGCGCCATAATTTTTTGGAAGAATGCTCCTTACAAGTGTTTCAAGACGCTTTTTCTCCTCTTTCGAAGAGATTTTTTGGGAGATGCTCACCTTTTCTGCAAAAGGGAGCAGTACAATGTTCCGTCCCGCCAATGAAATTTCCGCTGTCAGTCTTGAGCCCTTGGTCGAAATCGGCTCCTTGACGATCTGTACAATAATCATCTGGCCCTGTTTTACAACAGACTCTATCCTGCCTTCCTTTGGAAGAGCGCTCCCCAGGGGAATGGAGGAGTATAGGTCCAGAAGGTTGGTGTTCTGGTTGCTTTCCTTTACGAACTTGTCGAACGCATTGAAATACAGACCCAGATCCAGATAATGCACGAACGCCTCTTTTTTGTCTCCGATATCGACAAAGGCCGCATTCAGGGATGGAAGAATCTTTTTGACTCTTCCTAGGTAGACATCGCCTACCGAAAAATGCGTACCCTGAACGGACTCCGTGTTGAATTCGATCAGCCTGTGGTCTTCCATCAGGGCGATCTTAACCTCACTCGAAGATACGTCTACTATGAGGTCTTTTGTCGGTTTTTCGGACTCCATATAGGAATTCATGGTGTTAAAGAACGGAAAAACAAAAGGGCCACCGTCACTTCCGGTCAGCCCTCAGCTTTTAGCAGACTGCTAAAATGGGGACACGTGAGAAAAATTATTTCTTCTTGTGTCTGTCTTTGCGCAAGCGTTTTTTCCGCTTGTGCGTTGCCATTTTATGTCTTTTTCTCTTTTTTCCGCTTGGCATAGCTAATTAAATTAAAATTATTTATTCTCTTTCAAAGATTCGATAAAAACCTTGGCCGGTTTGAATGCGGGAATGTCGTGAGCGGGGATGACGATAGTGGACTTCTTGGTGATGTTCCTGGCGGCTTTCTGAGCCCTGTGCTTGATAATGAAACTGCCAAATCCACGGAGATAAACCGGCTCTCCACTTGCCACAGAATTCTTTACACATTCCATAGTAGCTTCCACAACTGAAAGTACTTCTGCTTTTTCAATGCCTGTTGCCTTTGCAACTTCATTGACGATCTCTGCCTTTGTCATATTGAATTTCTTAAAAAATAATAAATATGTTGTACTTTTTGGGGTAGCAAATATATGGTTATTTTTTTAATATTCAAAATTATAAATAGATTTGATGACAACTTGACGAGTGGCACGGAGATTGACCTATAGAGTGAATTGCTCAAAAATCGGGAGCTTTATGACATTTTGTCAAACATTACGTATATTTGGAATATTATTATGAAAGATATTGTCAGTAAATTCTCTGTTGGAGGGATGGAAGTCAACATAATGCCTGTTATGGATGGAGATATTTTCTCCAAATTCGACGAATCGACGCTTCCCCCAGTTCTTCCGATACTTGCTCTGAGAAATGCCGTGCTTTTTCCGGGTACGGTTTATCCTGTCACGATAGGAAGAGAAAAATCCATTCGGCTTATCCGCGATGTCGAAAAGCGGGACGGTCTGCTCGGGGCCGTCCCTCAGACTGATATAACGGTAGAAGAGCCGCTCGAGAAAGATCTCTACGAGTACGGGACTGTTGCGAAAGTTATAAAAACTATAGAGATGCCTGATGGTACTCTAACTGTCATCCTTCAAGGCATAAAGCGTCTTGCTCTCGAATCGGTCATTTCTTTCGACCCATATATTATTGCCAGGGTGACATATATCGATGATATAATGCCTCCAGTTGAGGGGAACCAGCTCAAGATATTGATGGATTCTCTAAAGGAAAAAGCTGGCAATATCGTCAAGTCTTCTTCGTTTGCTCCGAAGGAGGCGGTCGCCGCCCTCAAGTCAATCGACAATTACCAATTCCTTGTCAATTTCATAGCGACTACAATAGAAGTCGAAAATTTCTCGGAGAAAGTTGGTCTTCTTCAGCATTCTGACATGCAGGTTAGGGGCATGAAACTTCTTTCTGTCCTCGAGACGCAGGTGCAGATACTCAGAATCAAACAAGAAATCAACCAGAAGGTTCGGAGCGATATCGACCAGCAGCAGAGGGAGTACTACCTCAACAATCAACTCCGTACTATTCAGGAGGAGCTCGGAATGGATGAGACCGAGGATTTCCAGAAATTCCGCGATGCCTCGGACAAGAAGAAATGGCCGGAGAACGTAAAGGCGATTTTCGAAAAGGAAATGAAGCGCCTGGAAAAGTATAATCCCAATTCTCCGGATTACAGTATTCAGTACAATTATATCCAGTTCATGTTGGATCTCCCATGGGGAGAAATGTCCACGGATAATCTCGACCTCAAGCATGCCCAGGAAGTGCTTGATAATGATCATTATGGCCTCGAAACTGTCAAAGACAGGATTATCGAGTATTTGGCGGTTCTCAAGCTGAAGGGCAATATGAAATCTCCAATTCTCTGCCTCTACGGCCCTCCCGGAGTCGGTAAGACCAGTCTTGGAAAGTCCATCGCAAGAGCCTTGGGACGTAAGTATGTAAGGATTTCCCTCGGCGGCATGCACGATGAGGCGGAGATACGCGGCCATCGCAAGACTTATGTCGGAGCCCTACCGGGAAGGATTCTTAGCGGAATCCAGAGAGCCGGAACGAGTAATCCTGTAATAGTCCTTGACGAGATTGACAAACTTGCATCCGATTTTAAGGGTGATCCGTCTTCGGCCCTTCTCGAAGCTCTTGATCCGGAGCAGAACTCGACCTTCCATGACAATTATCTCGATATCGATTACGACCTGTCAAATGTTCTTTTCATCACAACGGCCAACGGCATTGGGACAATCCAGCCCGCCCTCAAGGACAGGATGGAGATGATAAATGTTACGGGTTATCTTGCAGAGGAGAAGATGGAGATTGCAAAGAACTACTTGATACCTAAGCAGATAAAGGAGCATGGACTAAAAAAATCCGATTTGAAGATAGATAAGGCGGCACTTGCGGAGATAATTAATAGCTACACCCATGAGTCAGGAGTTCGCGGACTAGAGAAGCAAATCGCGAAGATCGCCCGTGTCACAGCAAAGAAGATTGCACTGGAGGAGGAGCGTCCCTCTTCCATCAAGAAGGAGCATCTGAAAGAGTACCTTGGCCTACCGGTTTCTTTCCATGATATGCAGAAGGGCAATGAGGCTCCAGGAGTGGTTACCGGTCTTGCATGGACCGAGATGGGAGGAGAAATTCTCTTTGTCGAGAGTTCTGTCAGCGGGGGGAAAGGTGTTCTTTCCATGACGGGAAACCTTGGCGATGTCATGAAAGAGTCTGCACAGATTGCCTATCAGTATATAAAGGCCCATCCTGAGCTTGCAAAGATAACCTCGGAGCAGTTTTCTTCCAAGGATATTCATGTCCATGTCCCTGAAGGGGCTGTCCCGAAAGACGGTCCCTCCGCCGGTATCACAATGGTAAGTTCGATGGTATCCGCCCTGAGGGGAGAATCTCTCAAAAGCGGGATTGCCATGACGGGTGAAATGACCCTACGAGGTCGTGTTCTACCTGTTGGAGGAATCAAAGAGAAGATTCTCGCGGCAAAAAGAGCCGGTGTCCATACGATAATAATCAGCGAAGATAACAGAAAAGATATTGAGGATATCAAGGATATTTACGTAAAAGGTCTTAACTTTGTATATGTAAAGAATATATCCGACGTGATCCAAAATATCTTCTGATGGAAGTTAAAATAGAACAGTCCTGGAAACAGGCGCTTTCCCCTGAGTTCGAGAAGCCTTATTTCAAGGCACTCTCGGACTTTCTGCATGCTGAGAAGGCGGCCGGGAAAGTCATCTATCCTCCCGGAAGTATGATTTTCAAGGCGTTTGAGCTTACCCCTGTCGATGAAGTAAAGGTCGTGATATTGGGACAGGATCCCTATCATGGCCCCGGGCAGGCCATGGGCCTGTCTTTCTCTGTCCCTTCGACGGTCCAGGCTCCGCCTTCCCTCAAGAATATTTTTCGTGAGATTTCTAGCGATCTCGGAATCCGGATGAGCGGCAGCCCTGATCTCGAGCCCTGGGCAAGACAGGGTGTACTTCTTCTTAACACTTCACTGACTGTCCAGGCCGGTTTGGCCAACTCCCATTCCAAGATAGGGTGGGGAGAATTCACTGACGCTGTCATTAAATATATCTCTGACAACTGCGACGGGGTGGTATTCCTTCTATGGGGCCGTTTTGCCCAAAGCAAAAAAGCTCTGATAGATCTTTCAAGACACCACGTCCTTGAAGCGGCTCATCCTTCTCCTCTTGCCGGAGGAGCATTTTTCGGTTGTCGTCATTTTTCAAAGACCAATAAGATTTTGATAGAAGAGGGCAAGACGCCCATCAATTGGCAATTATGAATAAGAAAGCATTATTTCCCGGCTCCTTTGATCCCTTTACTGCAGGTCATCTGAATATTTTGAACAGGGCACTTACCATGTTCGACGAAGTCGTAGTCGCCGTAGGTATCAATCAAGACAAGCGCGGATTTTTCGAGATGGATAAGAAGCTCGACATAATCCGTCAGGCGACGGCAGGAATGAAAGGAGTCACCGTCATCAAGTATGACAACCTTACCATTGATACATGCCGGGAGCTCGGCATACGTCATATCGTCAGAGGTGTACGTAACATGATTGACTTCGAGACAGAGCGGTCTATCGCAGATGCCAACCGCCGCCTTGCTCCGGAGATAGAAACTATAATAATTCCGACGGCTCAAGAGTTTGCTCATATCTCATCTTCGGCTGTTCGCGATATCCTCAAGCACCACGGAGATTATTCCGCATTTATCCCCAAGGGCGTCGTCTTGTGAAACGGCTCCTGACATATCTTTGTGCCATTTTTATCGCTGTTTCAGCCTTTGCCCAGAGCAGCGATGCGCTCTCGGCCAAGCTTGACGAATACCTCCTGTCGATAGAAAGAGAGCCTTTCGAGGTGAAATTTCAAGAATGCGACTTCCTCCTTTCTACTTGCAAGGATTCACTCCTTCGTCAGGATATTGCCCTCAGAATCTACGACCACTATATCGGATCCAAGATCATGGGGGATGAGGCTGTCGCTATCTATCTCTACGATAATTGGTTCGCCCCCGGTAAGGTCTCTTTCAAGAGTCAGCTGGACGGGATGAATGCAAAGATATTTGCCGACTTTAACCGCTCCTCCCTTATCGGATGCGAGGCTCCTGAGATTGTACTCAAAGACGCAAACGACGAGTCTTTGGACCCGTTGGTTGTCTCCGAAGGCCGCTGGAAGGTCTTTTACTTCTATGATACATCTTGCGCATCGTGCAAAATCGAATCGCTGCTTCTTAAGAATCTTGTCCTCGAGAACAAGTATCCCGTCGATTTCTATGCAATCTATACAGGAGATGACGAGGCATCATGGGCCCGCTATAGGGCGATGCAGCTTCCTTCAGAAGGAGTAATCCATCTTTGGGATCCAGCCATGGAGTCTGATTTCCTAAGAAAGTATGGTATCCTCCAGACCCCAGGAATGTTCCTCATCGGCCCTTCTGGAGTAATCGAAGGCAGAAAGCTCGACACTGCAGCCCTTCGGCTACTTCTTGACAGAGTTTTTGCTCCAGAAAAATATGAATACGCATCAGACGAGTCCAAGGCCCTTTTTGACCAGCTCTTCGACGGCGGAGAAGTTACTCCTGAAGAAATATTGTCAGTTGCGGATTATTTTGCTTCTGAAACACTTGAAAAAGGAGATTCACTTTTCTTTCGCCATATTTCCGGTGACCTTCTATACTATCTCTCATCCAGGAAAGGCAGCTCATGGAGGGAAGGGACAAGAAGATTTATTGAAAAGTACATATTCCCTCAAAGGAATGACCCTGAGGTTGAAAGTCTTGCCGGAATCATGTATGAACTTCTGTCAAAGTGCCCGGAAGGGAGTGTCGTTCCTCCACTATCTCTGCATGGAACTCTGCGCCAGAGGCCGTGCATTTTTGGAAAAGGGACAAAGACGGGCCTTTTTACCCTTGATAAACTGGGCGGAAAGACCTCATTTATAGTCTTTTATGCGGACGGGTGCGGCTCCTGCGAGGACCTTCTGTCATCTCTGAGTGAAGTCGTTTCCAGACGCGGAGTAAAGGTGCTTCTTGTCGATATGGATGAACTTTTCTCTTCATTTCCTCTCGAGGCGCGGGCCGCTCTTGACGAGTTCGATCTTTCATCCCTTCCTTTTGTCATCTCGCTCGACGGGAAAGGCACAGTCACGGGCAAATATCTTGACTCACTGTAGGATTTCACCCGATTTTAGTAAATTCGCTAATAATCATTATATTTGTGCCCATTATGGCAAGGAAAAAGAAAATACCGGGAGTCGATCCTGCATATCTCGAAAAGCAGAAGGCTTCTCTTTTGAGGAAGAACCGTCAGGTTCTATATCTCAACGACAAGGAAGTTGAGGCTATCGATCACTACTGCTCGACATTTAATGTAACTTCTAAGGCCTCTTTTCTTCGAGAAGCCATAATGGAAAAAGTCCTTTCCGGGCTCGATGAAAACCACCCAACACTTTTCTGATTATCTGCGTATGAAAGGAGTATATATTTTTTTGGCGAAAGGCTTCGAAGACATGGAAGCCCTGTCGACAAGAGACGTTCTTAAAAGGGGCGGAATCGATGTCGAGACCGTTTCTATAACTGAAGATTATACTGTTGAGACCTCCCACGGAGTGCTTCTCTTTGCAGACATGAATTTCGAAGAATTCAAACAGATTCCCGATGAAGGTACAGGTCGCGAAGATGTCCTGATTTTCCCCGGAGGAATGCCTGGAACGAAGAATCTTGCCGGGAATTTTGATCTTATGGAGATGATGAAGTCCCACTATGAGGAGGGAGGCACCGTGGCAGCAATCTGCGCAGCTCCGGGGCTTGTCGTTTCTCAGCTCGGACACCAGCTTCAAGGCAAGTTCTTTACCTGCTTTGAAGGCTTTCAGGACAAGATGATTGAAAAAGGAGCGGTCTATACTCCCGAGAGCGTAGTCGTTGACGGACGCCTGATTACCGGGCGCGGAGCCGGCCATGCAGTAAACTTCGGCCTCCGCATCCTTGAGTATCTCAAAGGAGCAGAGGCCGCGTCAAAAGTCAAAGAAGGGCTTATGCTCTAGCTCCTTCTGCTTGCAAAGGACAGATAATACAGAAGAGTCGCGAGGGAACCTATAGCGGCGATGACGTATGTGTATGCCGCCCACTTAAGGGCATCTACAGCCATCGGCTTTGTCTCGTAGGTTACTATTCCGGAGTTGTCGAGCCATTTGACCGCTCTTGCGCTTGCATTGATTTCAACAGGTAGGGTGATGAAACTAAAGAGGGTGGACAGGGCGAATAAAGCTATTCCTATCCATATCAGGGAAGGGAAGACGTTTATGAAAATCACACCGGCAAGAAGCACCCAGGATACAATGTTCGAAGAAAAACTTACAACAGGGACCAGGGCGGAACGGAGTTTTAGAGGACCATATCCATCGGCATGCTGGATTACATGACCGCACTCGTGGGCCGCGACCGCTGCTGAGGCAACGGAGTTGCCGTAATAGACGTCTTTACTCAGGTTGACAGTCTTCGTCTGGGGGTTGTAGTGGTCGGTAAGAGTGCCCTCTATTGAGACAATATTGACATCCTTGATGCCATGGGCATCCAGCATCCTCTTTGCTATGTCATGCCCCGTCATCCCTGCTGGAAGGGGTATTTCAGAATATTTGGAGAATCTGCTTTTAAGCATCTGCTGGATGATCATGCTCAGCACCATGACGATGATCATCAGAATCCATATCATACTTGTCGACATATTCTTTACTGTTTATTGGTTTAACAATAAGGAGGCAAATTGCGGGCCCCATTGGCAAATTTAACTCAAATATGCGAAAATGTCATCCATAAATGTTAAATTTGCTGACAATTTGGTGGAAACATGACAAGAGAGGAAGAATTTTCACGTCTGGAGTTGAATCTCAATAACTGTAGAAGCAACTACCGGTATTTCCGTTCGCGGCTCGACCCCCGGACCAAACTTCTCGTCCTTGTCAAGGCAAACGCTTATGGTCATGGGGCCGTAGAATTCGCGGCAATGATGCAACAATCCGGAGCCGACTATCTTGCTGTCGCCTATCCGGTCGAAGGAATGGAGCTACGTCTTTCCGGTATCAGCCTTCCGATAATTGTCCTCACTGCCGGGACCGATTTTTATGAGGAAATTATTTCCTCCCGTCTCGAGCCCGGGATCCCCAATCTTGAGTCTCTCATGATATTGTGCGGTATACTTCGCTCAAAAGGTATTACAGGCTATCCTATCCATATCAAGCTCGATACGGGGATGCATCGTCTTGGATTCACTTCCGATGAGCTTACCCCCCTGAAGGAATATCTCAAGACTGCTCAAGAGGTTGAGGTGAAGTCTATTTATTCCCATCTCTGCGTTGCGGAAGATCCTGAGGAAGATGCATTTACCATGGGGCAGTTGTCACTTTTTGAAAGGAATAGCTTATCTCTGATTGCGAGTCTTGGCTATAGGCCGATGCGCCATATCCTCAACTCTGCTGGGATAGAGAGATTTCCGGAGTATCAGTATGACATGGTAAGGCTCGGAATCGGCATATACGGAATCAGTGCTCTCCCTGGAGTCAAGCTTGCCCCTGTAGCATCTTTAAAGTGCAAAATTCTCCAGATTAAGACATTGACTTCCCCGGAAGATACAATAGGTTATGGCCGTCTCGGCCATGTGGCCCCCACCGGAACGACAATAGCGACTATACCTGTCGGATATGCCGACGGTCTCGACAGACATCTTGGAAGGGGCCATGCTTCTTTCTCGCTAAACGGTCACCGGGTCCCTACAATCGGCAATATATGTATGGACATGTGTATGCTTGATATTACCGGGGTGGAGGCTTCTGTCGGCGATACGGTGACCATTTTCGGTGAGGACCCGACCGTGTCGGAGCTCGCGGACATTCTCGGGACCATACCATACGAAATTATGACGTCAGTCCCAAGAAGAATCGACAGGGTAGTAATTAGGTAACTCGAATTTGAAAAATCGCAAAAAAGATAATATCTTTGCAGTCCGGAATTGAGGTATGGTGTAATGGTAGCACCAGGGATTTTGGTTCCCTTAGTAGAGGTTCGAATCCTCTTACCTCAACTATTTTCTTTTGTCGAGAAGGTGGATAAGCGCCCCTGTGACGAGAATCTGGGAAAGATAGAAAGTCGGCAGCATCAGCGAATATCCAGTCGGAATTCCGACGAAATCATGAAGCGAAATCAGGAAATCAGAGAACAGCAGCGACGAAATGCCGCATACTGTCAGTACCTTTGCTGTCTTGTCCATATCCGGTCCATAGGGCATTGCGGCAGCAGATGAAACCGAAACGCAGGAAACAAGGATATAGAGCATGACGGCTACCCTGATACCGTTGTTGGATATGTTGGGATATAGGAGGAAGATAAAATATACGATGAATACGACTGCAAGGATAGAGAGAAGCAGTTTGTTAATCTTACCTTCTCTGAGGGTAAAGCAGATATACCATACATGGGCGATGAAATAGAGCGCTACCCCGACGATAAAGATAATGGCCTCATACTTAGGATAATTGGAATCCAGATGGAGGCATAAATCTCCGAAAATGGAGAACAGAAAGGCAAGAGGGACGAATATAAACTTTTTCCGTGAGTCTTTTGAGGCATGCCTGAAGATAAGGTAGAGGCACCAGAACATCAGGAATACTATAATGGCCGCCCTTGAGACGTAGATGCCGGTAAGAGCATATATGATGTAGAGGATAACAGCCACGAGAAGGGGCCAGTAGCGTTTTAGTGTGTCCATGACGTTTATCTTTTGTCTTTGAAAAATCCTGTTATCAGCGCTGAACATTCATCGGCGAGGACTCCCGCTGAGACCTCGGTCTTAGGGTGAAGGAGAGAAGGGGAAAAGAGGGAGTAGCCCCTCTTCGGATCAATTGTTCCATACACTATCCTTCCAATCTGAGACCAGTTAAGAGCTCCTGCGCACATTGGGCAAGGCTCGACAGTGACGTATAAAGTACAGTCGCTCAAGTATTTCCCTCCCATTGCCTCGGTCGCTGCCGTTATGGCAATCATCTCGGCATGGGCGGTGGCGTCGTGGAGCCTCTCGGTCATGTTGTGGCCCTTGCCAATGATCCGGCCGCGACATATGACGACGGCCCCGATAGGAATTTCGCCTTCTTCAAGGGCCGCTTTCGCTTCGCGAAGCGCTTCTGTCATGTATTTGCTGTCCTCGTCCATTGGTGCTAATCGAAAAGGCCGAGAATCTCGAGACACATCTTTGTCTCGTGGAAGGGGCTGTCACCCTTGAAATCGACGGGAAGGTCTTTCCATGCCGAAGATATGTGGTCCCATGTGTGGAGCGCCCTGTCCGCTCCTTCAGGATCGAGGAGAAACTTCCACATTCTTAGGTTGCCGACGACAGCTTCCGCAAGAGATTGTCTGCTTTCTTCCTCCAAGGGAGTCCCGTCTTCGAGGCGGCGCTCGATTATTCCTCCATCTATTTTATATCCTTCAAGGGAGGCTTCTGCCATGTTGGTTGCGGCTGGGCGGATTTTGTTTATGAGATCTATGTCCTTGACTGCGACTGCGCTTTCCATCAGTATGCCGGAGGCCTCCAGGCCGAGTGCGAATGGCACGACAGTCGAGAGGGAGTTCCATCTTTTGCTGAAGCTAAGGCGAAGAAGGCCGTCCGCTCCCATCATTTTGTCACAGATTAGTTCGGTGAGAGAGAAGATACTGTCTTTGAGCCCTTCGTCCGGAAAGATTCTGTATAGATGAGAATAAGCTTCTAGAAGTCGGATATGGGACTCTGCGGTCTTTTCCGTCTCGTCTTCAGATTGCTTTGGGAGAGACTTGAAATCTCTCGACAATGCTTCGATGTACCCTCCGTTTTCCTTGTCCAGAAAATTCTTTTCAAGGATGCGGTAGATATTGATGGCGTTTTTCAATGATTCTTCATCCTTTGATACGCGGTAGAATTCACTGAGTCCATGAATCGCTGCGGCTTGGGCAGAGAGTCTGGCTTTGGTCTCAGTCCTTTTGCCTTCCGAGTCTACTGCCCAGTATACGCCTCCGTACTTGTGGTCGACGAAATGCTCAAGGAAATAATCCTTGGCATGGGAGGCTGCAAATAGGTATTCTCTTTTACGTAGAGTCCTGTATGCGGCGGAAAATGACCAGATAATTCCGGCATTTACGATAACACCTCTATCTGCTCTGTAGTCGGGAGAACCGGTATCAAGTCCCCGGCCGAAGTAGCCGCCGTGAGGATCTTTTAATGACAACCAAAAGGGAAGTATATCTTGAGTGAGGCGAGAGTGAGCCTCTTGAATGAAGGTCGTTGTCCTTGACATCACTATAGGGTTTTAGTCTGAGTGCTAAAATAAGCAAAAAAAAAGAGACCGCAAAGGGTCTCCATTAAATTTCGTACGTCAAGTCTACTACCAGCGGTCTTCGTCTGAGACAGTAAGTTTCTTGCGGCAGTGACGGCGGCGTGCGGAAAGAACGCGGCGGCCGTTGGCCGAGGACATTCTCTCGCGGAATCCGTGCTTGTTGACGCGCTTGCGGCGTGAAGGTTGGAATGTTCTTTTCATGATATCTTATTTTTATATTTTTTCAGATAATGGGTTGCAAAGGTAATCTTTTTGAGTGAAACCTCAAAATATTTTTTAGAGAATCTCGCTTTTTTTGTACCTTTGAACCTTATGAACGGAAGACTTTTCCTGATAGACGGACATGCTCTCATCTTCAAGATGTACTATGCATTCCTCCAAAGGCCCATGATCAATTCTAAAGGGGCCGACACGTCGATTCTATACGGCGTTACAAAATATATTCTTGAGATGATAGAGAAGGAGAAGCCTACCCACCTGGCCGTCTCATTCGACCCTCCCGGAGGGACTTTCCGCAATGAACTCTATCCGGCCTATAAGGGTACCCGTCCGCCGACTCCACAGCTGATCATCGATTCTCTTGAGCCGATGACCGAGATAATCAAAGCGATGAATATCCCGGTCGTGATGGTCCCGGGATTTGAGGCGGATGACGTAATAGGATCGATGTCCAAGCGCTTCGAGAGGGAAGGTTTTGATGTCTATATGGTTACTCCGGACAAAGATTATGGTCAGTTGATATCCAGCCATATCTACCAGTACAAGCCTGGGAAAGGCGGAGGAGAATCGGAGATAATCGATTCTGCCGCCATTTGCTCCAAATATAATATTTTGGATCCAATCCAGGTTATTGACATGCTGGCAATATGCGGCGATACCGCTGACAACGTCCCCGGAGTCAAGGGAGTCGGAGAAGTCGGGGCGGGAAAGTTAATCTCGCGCTACGGCTCCATAGAGAATATTTATGCCCATCTTGAAGAGTTGCCTCCGAGACAGAAGACAATGTTCGAGGAAGCTAAGGATCATATCGGACTGAGTAAAGAACTTGTGACGATAAAGACCGACATGGATATCGACGTCTCCGCCGCCGATCTAGAAATCGATATGGACTTCAGTCCATCTCTTGCCGACCTTTTTGAAAAATATGAGTTCAATTCCCTGAGGAGGTTCATTACCCATGTAAAAAAGGCCCCCAAGGGGGAAGAAAAGACTGAAATAGTTGTAAAAGAAGTTCTTCCGAAGGATTTTCATCCTTCTTCCGAAGTGGCCTTGATTGTTGATTCAGAAGGGACGGGTATATTCTCCGCCATATCTTCAGTTACTCTTGCTACCGATGGCGGTATTGTGTCAAGCGGTTCTCCTCTATCTTTCAAGGCCATCCTTGAAGATCCTTCTATCATGAAATGCGGATATGATCTTAAGCTCCAGTCCAATCTCCTTTCAGCTGCCGGGATTGACCTCGCCGGAAGAAGGATGGATATTGAGCTCATGCATTATCTTATCAATCCGGAGAAAAGTCACAAGGTGGAGGTTCTTGCAAAAAGTTATCTTGGAATGGATATAGAGGAGCCTTCCGAAGCTGTATCTACAGGTTCTCTCTTTGACGATGAGTCTGAGGCACCAAAGCGCTCCCGCGACAAAGAAGCCGTAGCAGTACTTCTTCTTGGAAAGAAGATATCCGAGGAGGCTGGCCCTCTTATGGCTCTTTATGAGAGGATGGAAGAGCCTCTGTCCAAGATACTTGCGAAGATGGAGAGGGACGGAGTCAAGGTCGATATGGGCCAGATTGCTTCCTATGCCGAGGGCCTCAGGAAAGAGATGGTAGAAAGGGAGAAGAGAGTCCGTGAAATGACCGGGGAGCCCACTTTGAATGTATCTTCTCCGAAGCAGGTTGGAGACGTCCTCTTTGACAAGATGAAACTCGACCCAAAGGCTAAAAAGAGCGCCCGTGGACAGTATTCCACAGATGAGACCACCCTCATGGAGATTGCCGACCGTCATCCTGTAGTCGATGAAATACTCGAATTCAGGGCAGTCAAAAAACTTCTTTCCACTTATATAGAACCTTTCCCGACATTCGTATCTCCTGTGGACGGAAGAGTCCATACTACTTTCAATCAGGCTCTTACCGCCACCGGAAGGCTATCAAGTTCCAATCCCAATCTCCAGAATATACCGATAAGGACGGAGAGGGGCAAGGAGATCCGAAAAGCCTTTGTCCCCGGAACTCCGGACGGACTGGTGATGTCTGCTGATTATTCCCAGATTGAGCTTAGGATTATGGCCCATCTCAGCTGCGACGAGCATCTTATAAAAGCTTTCCGGGAAGGAGTGGATGTCCATCAGGCAACGGCCGCAAAAATTTTCGGAAAGGACCACGCAGAAGTGACACCTCAAGAGCGTCGGATAGCCAAGACTGCCAATTTCGGCATAATGTACGGAATATCCTCTTTCGGCCTTGCGCAGAGGCTCCGTATCGGAAGGAAAGAGTCCAAGAAGCTGATAGACGACTATTTCGAGAGCTTCCCGGCCATACAGTCATTTATTAAGGACACCGTCGAATCGGCAAAGGAGAACGGCTATGTGGAGACAATTTTCGGCCGTAGACGCTATCTTCCTGATATCAATTCCAATAACGCCACAGTCCGTGCCCTTGCAGAGAGAAATGCAGTCAATGCCCCGATTCAGGGGACGGCCGCAGATGTTATCAAGCTGGCCATGATAAATGTGGATAAGGCGATGAAGGAGGCGGGGGTAAAGAGCCGTATGGTCCTTCAGATTCATGACGAACTCCTTTTTGATGTCGTCGCCGGCGAGGAGGGTATAATGAAAGAAATTGTCGTCAGGGAAATGGAGAACGTGGTGCAGCTTTCTGTACCTCTTACAGTAGAGTGTAATATTGGGAAGAACTGGCTTGAAGCACATTGATTATTATGCAGTACGATTATAAGGATATGTCCGACAAGGATCTCGTAGAAAAGGCTAAAAGAGGGGATCAGATTGCCTTCCGCGCTATTTACGGACGGTATTCTGATTCGGTGAGAAACCGTGTCTCGGGCTATTTCAATTGGGTTGCCGATGTGGACGATGTGGTCTCTGTTACCTTCCAGAAATTTTTCTCCAAGCTGGACAGTTTCGATTCTTCGAGGGAGATAGGTCCATGGCTCAACACGATTGCCATCAGGACAGCCCTTGATCACCTAAGTGTCATAAGGCGCGAAGATGAGAAGAAGGAGCATATCAAGAATAAGGACGCGGAGATGAGCGATGAGGGTATCGATGTCATTGCCGAGGTCAATCCTGAGGATGAAATTATCACATTGGAAGCCCACGACCGGCTTATGGCATACCTCGAAGAACTTCCTCCCCTATATCGTGAAGTGATGCGTCTGTATATGGTGGAAGAATTTGAGTATGAGAAAATTGCATCTAGCCTCGGGCTCGAACTCAATACGGTGAAGACTCGCATTCGCAGGGGTAAGGAGAAACTCGTAGAGATGATGCATAGAGGAGAAATAAGCTGACATGACAGGTCCCCAATTCATATTATTCCTAAAGGAATTCTTCCCTTCACTCACCTCTTCACAGGAGGAAAGATTTCTTATGATGGACTCTCTCTACAGGGACTGGAATTCGAAAATCAATGTTATTTCAAGGAGGGACATAGACAACCTATACGACCACCATATCCTTCACTCTCTTGCTATCGCAAGGTATCTCCAACTCCGACCAGGTATGGAGGAAAAGTTTCGTAAGGCTTCCGTCATGGACCTTGGGTGCGGAGGAGGTTTCCCGGGGATACCGCTGGCGGTCTTGTTCCCGGAGGCTTGCTTTACCCTCTGCGACTCGGTAGGAAAAAAAACGATTGTTGCTTCAGGAGTGGCGGAAGCGCTTGGTCTTCAAAACATTGAGGTTATAAATGCAAGGGCAGAGTCGCTCGGAAAGAAGTTTGACTTTGTGGTTTCCAGAGCTGTCGCCTCTCTTCAGGATTTCTATCCTTGGGTCAAAGGTTACTATAAGGAGCATATCCTCTATCTTAAAGGAGGGGATGTTAATGAGGAGATTTCCGAGATGATGGGACGCTACCGTATGAAGAAAGGATCGGTGTCGACATGGCCGGTAGACTCTTGGATCACTGATGAATATTTCAGAGGAAAACTAATAGTCGATATCATATGAAAAAAGCACCAATTCTATTTGCTTCGCTAATGCTGATAGCTGGCTGTACCGGCAAGGTTGCGGCTCCTTCGGCAGTTGATTCTAAAGTGGAATCTAAAGTTGAGGAAGTCCTCAGCGGAATGACACTCGACGAAAAGGTCGGTCAGATGGTGCAGCTGACTATAAGTGTGCTTGAAAATCCGACGAAGGACGGTCTTGATCCTGCAAAGCTTGACGAGATTATTGGGAAATACAAAGTCGGTTCCATCCTAAACGTCATGGGCGACAAGGCTCATTCCAGGGCGGAAACCGCTGAAATGATTAGCCTCATTCAGCATAAGTCAATGGAAGAAATCGGCATCCCATGCATCTACGGGCTCGATATGATCCATGGGGCGACCTATCTCACCGACGGTACATTCTTTCCTCAGGAAATCAATCTTGCAGCCACCTTCAACCGCACCTATGCATCCTTAATGGGAGAGGCAATCGCATATGAATCGAGGGCGGCAATGGTGCCTTGGGTGTTCTCTCCGGTAATGGATCTCGGACGCGACCCCCGTTGGCCGCGTCATTGGGAGAGTTGGGGAGAGGACCCATATCTCTCATCTGAGATGGCCGTGGCGGAGTTGAAAGCAGTTCAGGGAGAAGACCGTGATCATGTGGACCTTGAGCATGTAGCAGTCAGCATCAAGCACTTCATGGCATATGGGGCCCCGGCTTCCGGGAAGGACCGCACTCCGGCCTATGTCGCGGAGAATGACCTTAGGGAGAAGTACTTCCGTCCTTTCAAGGAGTGCTTCGAGGCAGGCGCACTCACCGCGATGGTGAACTCCGCATCTATCAACGGTGTGCCGATGCATGCCAATGAGGAACTGCTTGCCGGTTGGGTCAAGAGGGACCTCGGTTGGGACGGAATGTTTGTCACCGACTGGGCTGATATAGATAACCTTTATGCACGTGATCATGTTGCTATTGACAAGAAGGATGCACTTCGCCTTGGCATCAATGCCGGTATCGACATGATAATGGACCCTTATGATGTGAAATGCTGCGACGATATCAAGGCTCTTGTAGAGGAAGGGAAGATCCCCATGTCCCGCATTGATGATGCCGTCAGGAGGATTCTTCGCTTGAAGGTCCGTCTCGGCCTTTTCGACAACCCTGTCTGGACTCCTTCTCTGGAGCGTTTCGGCTCCGAGGAGTTCCGCAAGGCTTCATACGAGGCAGCCGTCGAATCGGAGGTCCTTCTCAAGAATGAAGGCGGTATTCTCCCGATTGCAGAAGGGACGAAGATTCTCGTGACTGGCCCGAATGCCAATTCTCTTCGCGCTCAGAACGGAGGATGGTCATATACTTGGCAAGGGAATGCTGATGAATTCGTTCCTGAGTACAACACCTTCTACGAGGCCCTCAGGGAGCGTTTTGGAATAGGAAAGGTGTTCCTCATGGAGGGAGTCAAATACTCCGGCCCTTCCTGGCAGGATGAGGATGATTCTGAGATATCAAGGGCGGTCACCGCTGCCGGATTCGTTGATATTATCGTCGCCTGCATAGGTGAGAACTCCTATTGCGAGAGTCCTGGAAATATGGACGATTTGAACCTCTCATCGAAGCAGAAGGCTCTTGTGAGGGCTCTTGCAGCAACCGGGAAGCCTCTGGTGCTCGTTCTTAATGAGGGACGCCCTCGTATCATCGGGGATATAGAGCCTCTCGCCTCAGCCGTTGTCGATGTCATGCTCCCGAGCAATTATGGAGGAGATGCGCTAGCCGCCCTCCTTTCCGGAGACGAGACCTTCAGCGGACGCCTTCCGTTCACTTATTCGAAGCATGTCCACTCTCTTCATACTTATGACTACAAGGTCTCCGAGCACAGGGAAATGATGGAGGGAATGTACAATTATGACGCTATTATGGATGTCCAGTGGCCATTCGGGCATGGACTGAGTTACTCTACATTCAAGTATTCTGACCTGAAAGTCCTGTCCGGATCAGAATTCAAGGCAGGGGATGATCTTCGATTCTCTGTAACTGTCAAGAATACAAGCACACGCCCTGGTAAAGAGGCTGTCCTTCTTTATTCCAGCGACCTTGTGGCTTCAATTATACCAGATGTGAAGCGTCTGAGAGCCTTTGAAAAGATATCTCTCGACTTTGGAGAGGCCAAGACGGTTGAATTCACCGTTCCTGCCTCCGAACTTGCTTTTGTCGGCTCGGACGGTCGCTGGAGGCTTGAGGAGGGCGATTTTCGCATCTCCTGCGGCGGCCTCTCCGTCCCAGTTCATTGCACAGATACAAAGGTCTGGGATACCCCGAATATCCCGTAGGCCATGAATTGTTAGGCGCTCCTTGCCGCCATAGAGATAATCATTATTTGTCAATGACGGAGTCCATGAGGCCATCATTTCTCCGTATGGGTAGTAACGATTCCGCTGGAGAACCTCTCCGCTTTCATTCACTACCATCCGGACGCTACCGAGGTGATCCGTTATGAAATAATGGGGAACCATCTCGCCTTCAGTATCGCCTGACATCCAGTCGCTTGACATGGCGATCCTGCCGCCGGAGGCTGCTACGCTCTCCAATATTCTTTCACTATCATCCTCATAATAACGGAAAGGACCGGCATTATAATATTGCTGTTGAGGAAGACATCTTGAAGATCTGCTTTAATTTTTACTTCTGAAGTATCCTCTACCCAAATATAAATCTGATATGTATTCCCATAGCCGGGACCAAAATCTTCTCGTTCTCTATTTTGAATGCTATTAGAACGATTGGAACAGAATAGCTACACAAAATCCGGGCGTTTTGCCCGGACTATGCGTTCATTTAAGATTAATTTCCCTCCCAGTATGCTTGTTGTGCGGCCTCAAGAGAATCAAGTTGTTGCTGGTCTCTTTCGATAAATTCCTCAACGGCCAGCCGCTTATCACCATACCAATATTTTTGTGGTTTTGTATCATAAATGCTCTTATTGATATAATCAAAAATCGGTTGATAGTCTTTCATGAAAGAGCAACCATTATAAAATATCCATTGGGATTCGCCAAAACAATAGCACCACTCTGCTCCTGACTTCATTTTAAGGATAACCCCACATCGAAAGTCAGGGTAAGTATAGCTATTACAAAATTCGGAGCATGACCACCCAGCCTCACGGCTTAAAATCCAGTATTTTTTCGGGGCATAACCACCCAAAACGCTAAAAACCTTATAAAAATTGCGCGCGCGAGGCGGCCGGCGGCCTCCCTTTTCGGAGCATCACCACCCAGGCGCGGGCAAAATGGGTCAAATGGCGCCCGGCGCCCCTCCGATTCGGAGCATATGCACCCACTTTTGTAAGGGAAGCGCCTGAGGGCCAAAGCTTTTCGGAGCATAGCCACCCACTTGTTTGTTAACTTTGCAGCTCAACCATAAATTGAGTGAGCCATGGCAGGTAAATGCAAAGAAATGAACAAGATCAAGCAAGCATTGATTCTCCATCTTGACGGAGAATCAAACCGGTCAATAGGCCGGAAACTGGACTTGTACAAGGGTACAGTCAACAAATACATCAATATGGCCGAGGCCTGTGGCATCCCCATCCCGGTGCTTCTCTCGATGGAGGAGCCGGAGATTGAGCGGGTGCTGACCGGCGGTAATCCGGCGTATAGTGACAATCGGTTCCAGGACTTCAAGGACCGTCTTCCGTATATCGCTTCCGAGTTGGAGCGAAAGCATATGACGATGTTCCTGCTCTGGCGCGAATACAGGATGCAGAACCCCGACGGGTATGGTTACACTCAGTTCTGTTACCATGTCAACCAGTATACGGAGGCTCAGAAGCCGTCCTTTGTATTGTCCCCGGACCGCGAAGGCGGACAGTACCTGTTCGTGGACTTCGCCGGAGATACGATGTCATATGTTGACCTCGAGACCGGCGAGGAAGTGACGTGTCAAATCTTTGTAGCATCTCTTCCGGCGTCAGACTACGGCTTTGCAATGGCCGTGAAGTCGCAGACTGTAGATGACTTCCTATACGCCCTGGAGTGCTGCCTGCGGCACATTGGCGGTGTCCCGAAGATCATAGTCACAGACAATCTCAAGGCGTCGGTCATAAAAGCGGACCGGTATGAACCGGAAATCAACCGCTCGATGGAGGACTTCGCCGAACACTTCGGGTGCGTGACCATACCTGCCAGGTCAGGCAAGCCCAAAGACAAGGCTCTGGTTGAAAACCATGTCAAGCTCACCTATCAAAATGTATATGCGCCCCTGCGTAACCGACAGTTCTTCTCCCTCGAGGAACTCAATAGCGCCATTGCCGGGCAGATGCTCCTGCACAACCAACGGCGGATGCAGCGCCTGCCGTTCACCAGGGAGGAGCGCTTCATATCCATCGACAAACCGGCTTTGAAGCCACTTAGGACGGAGCGCTTCGAGATCAAGTACCGTTGTGAGTTGCTTGTAAACCCCAACAGCTTCATCTATATGGGGCGCACAAAGAACTACTACTCAGTGCCGTACAGGCTGATAGGACAGAAGGTCAAGGTCATCTACACACGTACCCTTGTCAATATCTACTCCCAGCAGGGGGAAAAGGTTGCAACGCACCTCCGCTCATATATAGTCGGAGAGTACGTTCGCAATGATGCCCACCTTCCGTCTTACTACAATGACTATGTGCAGTTGTCTCCAGCCAAGTATATCTGGCGGGCAGAACGGATCTCTGCCCAGTTCGCGGACATCATCCGCGGCGTCTTTGAGCAGAACACCGCAGCGCCTCCAGAGACCTTCTATAAGTCCTGTGACGGCCTCTTCAACCTGCAGAAGACGACGGAGCCTCAGCTCTTTGACCGCGCCTGCAGGGCTGCCCTGGAGCGGAACCGCTGCAACTACGGCTTCATCCGCAATCTGATTGAAAGCAAGTGTGCCGGCCTCCCGGTGGAGGACAAGGAGCCTACGCTCTTCCCGGCCGACCATGACAATATCCGAGGAAGGGAATACTTCCAATAACCCACTAATATCAACACATATGGAAAATCAAATCTTCCAAGACCTCAAAGGTCTCCATCTGTCCGGCATGGCTGAATGCTGGCAGAACCTCCAAGAGACACGGAAGCATCAGGAAATCGTCCTTCAGGACGGTCTTGTGATGCTGATCCAGGCGGAGCACGACCAGCGTGCGGCCAACAAAACGGCCAGGCTAATCAAGAACGCCCGCTTCCGCTATGATGCCAGCATCGAGCAAGTGCTCTTTGATCCGGCCAGAGGCCGTGACCAGGGTCGCATCATGCAACTGGCAACCTGCGAGTACATCAAGCAGGGCGCTTCCGTCCTCATCACTGGGCCGGCTGGCGTCGGAAAGAGTTATCTGTCCACCGCCCTTGGTTATCAAGCCTGCCTATCAGGCTACAGAGTCCGCTACTTCAATATGAATAAACTTCTGGAAGCCATGCAGATGTCTCGTATCGAGGCCAAGGCAGCCAAGACCCTTTTTCTTTTTAATTATTGACCAATCGCGTTGTAATGCTTCCGGTGAAGTGATAGTATTATAGAACAATTGATACCCATTTCTTACCGTCATATAATAAAAACGCTTCCATGTTTAGAAATCAACATCTTGAAATATCCCCTCCCTCCTTCAGCATAGGCACAATGAGTAAGTATCATCCTCCTCTAAGGAAAATCGATAGAATTATGATAGGCTAATTGCGATTGATAGCTTTCGGCCAAAAATGTTAATACTATTATTATCAAATTAATAATCACAACTCCAAAAGAATTAGTGAAGAACTCTTTATAGTTTAATACTGGTGGTAAGGCGGCCATGTACATGAGAATGGACCATACTATAAGCGCAATGCAGACAATTAAAGAATATACTAAAATAATACAAAATAACACATTCCCCCGGTCAAACGGTAATACTTGCCTAAAAATATATGTTACGAAGTAGACAATACATAATAATAACTGAAAAAGAAGTATATAAAATAAAAGCATTTCAGTGGTAGTCGCACACTCCGGTGGGGAGTGCAGATTGTAGGCTACGTATGTTATTATCCCTATTGTTTCCCAAATAGCATTCGCTATTGCTAATAAACAGAGCAAAATAATGCTAACCCTCAATAACTTTATTGTTTGAATTGGAAAGAATGACATTTGTAATAATAGTAAAGGAAAGAAAATGAAATAATTGTACAATCATTACGGGATTTACTCTGAATTATCACTCATGGATATTTTCTCTAATAAACTTTCAATAAATTCTACAGGATTCTTAATTACTTCAATTGATATGTTAGATTTGCTTTGCATCATTAAATCAAGAGCTACATTCAATGGGAGAGTATGACTGGAATCAACTAATAATTGTTGCGCGTTGATGCCTAGGATAGAAATAATTACACAATTATTAATTAATAGATCATATGTATCAATAACTCGAGCGTCACTATCGTAATAAGCATCTTTTGATGGATCAGAAACTCTTTCTCCGTTTTCAAACCGCTGTTGGTAGTATTCATCGGTTGCAGAATCACTTCCATTTATTATCTCGAAAATTGAAAACTCACCTTCCTTCTTGACTTTCAATAGAAAATCTTTTGCTCTGTCTCCTCTTTTTATATATAGGACACCTTCTCCTCTTGGAGTAAAACGTCCACTTGTCATTCCTAAAATAGGGGATAAACGCCCATATCGGCCATAGGAATACACCGTTGTATTTGCTCCCTCTCCTGTCGTAACAAAAGCATGACCTAAACCATGCTTTTGAATATATAATCGTGGCCTATTCCCCTCCGGATCTACGTAATTCACCGGATCACCTGCGCAATAGGCGTAGGGGGAAACGGAGTAGTGTTTTTCACACAAAGGATCCATGCTTGTGAAGATGCCGTCGGTCGTCTGGAATCGAGCTCCGCTGTCGTACCAAGGTAGATTAAATATTGTATGGAGCTCCTTCCCGCCATAAAGATAGTCATTTTCCGTCAAGTCAGGATACCAGGATGCCATCTTTTCTCCATAAGGATAGTAACGGTTATGCTGAAGGATTTCGCCGTTGTCATTCACTACCATACGGACGCTACCGAGATGATCCGTTATGAAATAATGGGGAATCATCTCTCCCTCAGTCACTTCCGTCTCCCAGGCTCCCGCCCTCACTATCCGTCCGCCGGAGGCAGCTACGCTCTCCAATATTCTTTCGCTATCGTTCTCATAATAACGAAAAGGCCCCGCATACCTATATTTGTCATAAAGCTCTTCCCGTCCTTCGACATAGACCTTTGTCCCGTCAGCGAGATATCCGAAAGACACAGGGTATTCTCCCACATACGATACCGCGGGGAGATTGAGAAGGTTGTATCTCATGTCTGGAATATCAATCTCCGAATCGTCATTGTCCGGTCTATAGTCATCATATATGACATTTCCGTTCCTGTCGTAATCACAGTTCTGCCTATGATTTCCAGTATAGCTGAACTCCTTTACATAGACTTCTTCATCATCCTGCAGCCTGGACAAGGACTGGATATTGCCATTGAGATCATACCCGACATTCTCCTCC
>ERZ842401.2517-NODE-2517-length-24449-cov-10.617119_pt1 | contig 24449 bp, 20 predicted proteins | sample MGYA00521270_ERZ842401 | MGnify/ENA primary metagenome ERZ842401 (study PRJEB31892, sample SAMEA3878208) | bioreactor metagenome | biome: Moose rumen | place: Sweden | collected 2011-10 | study: EMG produced TPA metagenomics assembly of the PRJEB12797 data set... | reverse complement strand
GCGTCGGATTCATAATCCGGAGGTCGTGGGATCGTGACCCACTCCCGCTACAAAATGTTATTCTGAGCGAAGCGAAGAATCTCAACATATGTCTTGATTGGCTACGCCCAGTCTCCCAGACAAAACTCTCCATATACCCGTCACAATCCCTTGTGATGGCTTTTTTTATATATGGGGTGCTGATAGAATTGACTACGATTCAGCTCTCTATTTCGTTAAATGCTGAAAATACATAAAGCCAAGCAGTAACGTCAGCGTCCGCCGCCGCCCCGGCCGCCCCCGCTGAAGCCACGCCCGCCTCCATGCGACGAAGATCCGCCCCGGCCGCTTCTTCCCGAACTATACGACGAAGAAGAGGAAGAAGAATAGGAATGGCTGACAGGAGGAGAGGGCTGGACGAAATACGACATGGCCCTGCCCAGGGAAATAACCTGTTTCGCATCGTAGGGAAAGACTTCCTGGAAGAACTTCGGATCGATGTCCTTCAGCTGGGAGGCCACCTTGTCGGCAATGCCGAAAAGGGCGGCGTACACCAAGTATTCTTTCCAAAGGTTCACCTCGAAGGTCTCCCGCTTGTCCATCAAGGTGAAATCGGCAAGGAAAGTCTTGAGGCCGATGAGGTTACGGGCCTGCCGCTGCCCTTCGGCCGAATAGAGGAGGCCCCTCTTCTTCCATCCCTTCGACATGAGCCGGGCATTGGCATTCTCGTCGGAAGTGTCCATCCAGCCGAAAAGCACGACCAGATGGTTGCGGGCCCATTGGGAGAACTCCTTCTCCTGAAGGATGCCGTCCGCCCCGGCCGCTTTTTTCAAGATGTCGAGGAAGTCCCGGGCGGGAGAATCCAGGTCCTGGGGGTCCTTGTCCGTGATGGTGAGCCCGAAGGGGCCTGTCACCTCACGCGACGCCTGCAAATAGCCGGTATGGACGAGTCTCAGGATGACCGCCTGGGCAAGGGTGCTCCGGTCTCCCTCCTGGCCGGCATCCTCCAGGACGCGACGCGCCATCGGCAGATCCCCTTCCAGGGGGATATCGCGGAACCACTGTACGTCTTTCAGTTTTTTCACGCCCAGCACATTCTTGAGACGGGTCTTCATGGAAATGCCGGAAGAATGGAATATCTTTATGAAAGGATGGATAAACAAGAAGTACAGGAAGCCGAAAGTCAACAGGTAGGCCAGGACAGCGGCTACTTTATTCTCTTCTGAGGAACCTACTCCAAAATCGGCCTCCTCCATTGCGATGTCCAGGGCTTCCTGAAAGTCCCTTTCCTGCATGCTGGTTGTCTGAAAAAGGCCTTTGTCCAGTCTGAGAAGGCCGATTACGGAGTCTTCCGTATCCAGGGGACCGTCCGATTCCATCACCACCTTTCCGTCTTCGAACACCGTATGGCCTATGAATCCGAAAGCCCAGGCACGGGTGTTCAAGGTGTCCAGCTGCACGTCTTTTCCCTCAAAAGTCACCCGGACATGCTCCGGGGGTGAACTCAGGCCCGGCGAAACCACCTGCAGGTGCAGCATGTCGTAGTCGTTCAGGCCCTTGATGGCGTTCATCATCCAGTAGAAGGCGTAGAATTTATGGTCTCCGTGGGATCCTATGCCCCAGCAGAGTTCCACCCCGTCGCTCTTGTGGACGACACCGCATCGGCCCGCCTTCTCCTCCAGCGTGCGGTGGATATCCCATTCCCCTATGTTTTCGAACTCTTTTCCCGTTTCGTCCAGCACCCGGAGGTTGCCTATCTCGATGTCGCCCAGATTCTCGCGCACCAGATACCACTCCGTGATGTCGTCGCCGGTATTGATGTCCCAGATTTCCGAGACCACGATTCCCCCGGAGGGCATCAGGTGAAAGGTGATGTCCAGGTTCCGGACCCGCTGGCGGTTGGCGGCAAAAGACAAGGCCGGCAGCAGGAGGGCGGCCAGTAATACGAAGGATTTGAGGTATTTGCCGAACATGGCACAAACATACTAAAAAAAACCGGGACCGCCATCATTTCGCTTAATTCTTAATATTTTTAATTAAAATTTGAAACTTAAAAACAAAATGCAAGATTAAAACGAAAAAGAGATTATAATTTTTCTTAACAAGGCTTGCGTTTTTTGAAAATTTTTCCGTTCTTGTAGTCAGATTTGTGAAAACTTCATATGGCAAGAATCGAAAATATTAACGGAAAGGCCCCCAGGGGCAATATCCTCGTCGTAAACACGGGATCCATAACCACCAAATTCGCCTATTACCAGGACGGTGACATTCTGATAGAACAGAAACTGGAACACTCGGTCGAAGAACTCTCCAGATTCGCCGACGTGATGGACCAGGACGGCATGCGGACGGAAGCCATCCTCGGTGCCCTCCGGGAAAAGGGCGTCCGCCTGGAAGACATCGACATCGTGATGTGCCGCGGCGGCCTCTTCACCCCCTGCATCACAGGCGTTTACAATGTGAATGCCGATATGCGCGAGGTGCTTTCCTCCAGCCGGGAAGGCAACCACGCCTGCAACCTGAGCGCCCTCATCGGCGACAACATCGCCCACGAAATCAACGCCCTCCGCGACAAGGAAGGCCTGCAGCCCCGCTTCGGCAAATGCATCGCCTATGTGGCCGATCCGCCCATGGCCGACGAGATGCTGCCGGAGTGCCATGTGGGCGGCATTCCCGAATTCCCCCGCCGCACCCTCTTCCATGCCCTGAACACCCGTGCCATCATGCGCCGCTACCTCAGGGATACAGGCCGCAAGGCCGATGAGACCACCGCCATCATCTGCCACATGGGCGGCGGTGTCACCATCTCCCTCCACCGGGACGGAAGGGTCATCGACACGTCCCACGGCCTGGGAGGCGACGGTCCCATCACCCCGGAAAGGGCCGGCTGCTGCCCTCCCTACCCGCTCATCGACATGTGCTTCAGCGGAAAATACACCAAGCAGGAGATCAAGAAAAAGCTCATCGGCAAGGGCGGCGCCGTGGCTTACTTCGGCACCAATGACATGCGCGAAGTGGTCCGCCGGGCCAAGGAAGGCGAACCGGACTACGCCCTGTTCATGAAGGCCTTCGTGCTCAACATCGCCAAGTACATCGTGGCGCAGGGCGCGGTGGTGGACGGCAAGGTGGACGTCATCATCCTCACCGGCGGCGTGGCCTACAGCAAGGACATCACCGACGCCATCGAAAAGAAAGTGAACTGGCTGGCGCCCGTCGTGGTGTATCCCGGGGAAAACGAGCTGGAATCCCTGGCCGAGAACGGTTACATCATCCTGGCCGGCGCCACCAAAATCCACACCTACAACAAAGACCGCATCATCGAAGACTAATCCTAATCAACTATGGCAGAGATAGATTACTCCAAACGTTCTTTCAACTATTATCCCACCAACGCCATCATCTACGCCAAGTGCATCGACGGCCGGTGGTCCAAACCCGTTGCAACGAACGACTTCAACTTCTCCCTTCACTGCTTCGCGGGGGTGTTCCATTATGCCCCGTCCTGCTTCGAAGGGCTCAAGGCCTTCCGGGGCGTGGACGGCAGGGTGCGCCTTTTCCGTCCGGACGAAAACGCCAGGCGGATGGAGAGCAGCGCCCAGTACCTGGACATGCCGCATCCCAACATGGAGATGTTCCTGGACATGTGCGTAATGAGCGTCCAGGAAAACTGGGATTGCATCCCCCCGTATGAGAGCGGCGCCTCCCTCTATCTGAGGCCCGTCCTGTTCGGCATCAACCCCCAGCTGGGCATCAAATCGGCCAATGACGTGATGTTCGCCATCATGGCTTCCGGCGTCGGCACCTATTCCGGCGCCAAGAGCCTGCAGCCCGGCACCGCCGTCATCTCCCGCAATTACGACCGCGCCGCCACCTACGGCTCCGGCGGCTACAAACTGGGCGCCAACTATGCCCAGTCCCTGCATGCCTACAACCTGGCCCACAAGATGGGCTACCGGGAGCTCCTGTTCCTGGACAGCGCCACCCATACCCACATCGAGGAGTTCGGCTCGTCCAACTTCTTCGGCATCAAGCACGGATGCTACGTCACCCCCAATTCGCCCAGCGTGCTGCCGTCCATCACCAACAAGTCGCTCCGGAAGATCGCGGAGGAAATCGGCCTCAAAGTGGAACGCCGCACCATCTTCATCGATGAACTGGAGACCTTCGAGGAGGTCAATTCCTGCGGCACCGCCGTTGTGATCACCCCCATCAGCCGCATCGACGACAAGATTACCCTGGAAAGCGGCACCATCACCCGGGAATACAAGTATCCGGACACCTGCGGCCCCATCAGCGAAAAACTGTACAACCGGATCATCGGCATCCAGAAGGGTCTGGAAGAAGACACCTACGGATGGTGCATGTTCGTGAACGATCCCAAATGAAAGAAAGGATAAAAGCTCTCCTGGATGCCGACAAGGCCGATGAGGCCATCGCCCTGCTGGAGCAATGGCGCTCCGGCGGCGGCGCGATGGACGACCGCCTCTTCTACCTGCTGGGCAACGCCTGGCGCAAGAAAGGGAACTGGCAGATGGCCATGAACAACTACCTGGAGGCCGTCCGGCTGAACCCGGAAAGCCCTGCCCGGCAGGCGCTGGACATTGCCCGGGAAATCCTGGATTTCTACAACAAGGATATGTATAACCAATAATTAATAACGTCCCCTATATGGCTAAAATGAAAGGAGCGACAGTTGTCGACATCGAGCGCTGCAAAGGCTGCGGGCTCTGCGTAGTGGCCTGTCCCCTTCACGTCCTTGCCCTGACCACCAAGAACGTGAACCAGAAAGGCTACAATTATGCCGAAACCGTCCTGGAAGACACTTGCACGGGCTGCGCGTCCTGTGCAATCGTATGCCCGGACGGATGTATCACCGTTTATCGTAAAAAGGAGGCTTAGTTATGGCTGAAAAAGAAGTCACCCTGATGAAAGGCAATGAAGCCATTGCCCATGCCGCCATCCGCTGCGGTTGCGACGGATATTTCGGCTACCCTATCACGCCGCAGTCGGAGGTCCTGGAGACCCTGGCCGCGGAGAAACCCTGGGAAACCACCGGCATGGTGGTGCTCCAGGCCGAAAGTGAGGTTGCATCCATCAACATGGTCTATGGCGGCGCCGCTTCCGGCAAGCGCGTCATGACCTCCTCCTCCTCCCCGGGCATCAGCCTCATGCAGGAAGGCATTTCCTACATGGCCGGCGCCGAACTGCCCGCCCTCATCGTGAACGTGTCCCGCGGAGGCCCCGGACTGGGAACCATCCAGCCCAGCCAGGCCGATTATTTCCAGACCGTCAAGGGCGGCGGCCACGGCGACTACCGCCTCATCACCCTGGCTCCGGCATCGGTCCAGGAAATGGCCGATTTCGTAGACCTGGCCTTCGAGCTGGCGTTCAAGTACCGTAACCCTGCCATGATCCTTTCCGACGGTGCCATCGGCCAGATGATGGAAAAGGTGGTCCTGCCTCCTTTCAAGCCCCGCCGCACGGAAGAAGAGATTGCCAAGGAATGTCCGTGGGCCACGACAGGCCGCATCGGCATGCGCAAGCCCAACATCATCACCTCCCTGGAACTCCGCTCGGAAGAGATGGAAATCAACAACCTGCGCATCCAGGCCAAGTACAGGGAAGTGGAGAAGAATGAAGTCCGGTTCGAAGAGTACAGGACGGAAGATGCCGAGTACCTGATCGTCGCCTTCGGCAGCGCCGCCCGTATCGCCAAGAAGGTGATCGCCATCGCCCGGGAAGAAGGCCTGAAGGTGGGTCTGCTCCGTCCCATCACCCTGTGGCCGTTCCCGACCAGGCGGATCGCCGAACTGGGCAGCCGGGTGAAGGGCATCCTCTCCCTGGAAATCAATGCCGGCCAGATGGTGGAGGACATCCGCCTGGCCGTGGAGTGCAAGGTTCCGGTCAAGTGGTACGGCCGCCTGGGCGGCATCATCCCCGAACCGGAAGAAGTGGTGGAAGAACTTAAGAAAATGACCCTCTAATCAGCTGCGCCTTATGACAAGAGAAGAAATCATTCAACCGGAGAATCTGGTTTACAAAAAACCGGAACTGCTCAATGACGTGCCCATGCATTATTGTCCGGGCTGCAGCCACGGCGTAGTGCACAAGCTCATTTCGGAAGTCGTGATGGAAATGGGCATGGCCGACAAGACCATCGCCATCTCCCCCGTGGGTTGCGCCGTCTTCGCCTATAAATATATCGATGTGGACTGGCAGGAAGCCGCCCACGGCCGCGCACCGGCCCTGGCCTCCGCCGTCAAGCGCCTGTGGCCGGACCGCCTGGTGTTCACCTATCAGGGTGACGGCGACCTGGCCTGCATCGGCACCGGAGAGACCATCCACGCCCTCAACCGCGGCGAAAACATCACCATCATCTTCATCAACAACGCCATCTACGGCATGACGGGCGGCCAGATGGCCCCCACCACCCTGCTGGGCATGAAGACAGTCACCTGCCCCTACGGCCGCGACCCCAAACTCCACGGCTACCCGCTCAAGATGGCCGATATCGCCGCTTCCCTGGAAGGCACCTGCTATGTGACCCGTCAGAGCGTCCAGAACGTAGCCTCCATCCTCAAGGCCAAGAAAGCCATCCGCAAGGCATTCGAGTATTCGATGCAGGGCAAGGGCTCCAACCTGGTGGAAATCGTCTCCACCTGCAACACCAACTGGAGGATGAGCCCCGACAAGGCCAACAAATGGATGGAAGAGAACATGTTCCCGTTCTATCCGCTCGGGGACCTCAAGGACAACGGAAAATAATCGCAAGGCATTATGACACACGAAATTATCATATCCGGATTCGGAGGACAGGGCGTCCTCTCGATGGGCAAGATTCTGGCCTATTCGGGCCTCATGGAAGACAAGGAAGTGACCTGGATGCCGGCGTACGGACCCGAGCAGCGCGGCGGCACCGCCAACGTGACCGTGATCGTGAGCGACGAGCCCGTCTCTTCCCCCATCCTCTCTTCCTATGACACGGCCATCGTCCTCAACCAGCCTTCCCTGGAAAAATTCGAAAAGAAGGTCAAGAAGGGCGGAACCCTCATTTACGACGGCTACGGCATCAACACGCCCCCCACGCGGAAAGACATCCACGTGTACAGGATCGACGCCATGGACAAGGCGGCCGAGATGAACATGATCAAGGTGTTCAACATGATTGTGCTGGGCGGCCTGCTCAAGGTACATCCCATCGTGAGCATCGAAAGCGTGCTCAAGGCTCTCCGCAAAACCCTCCCGGAGCGTCACCATCACCTCATTCCCATGAACGAGGAAGCCATCCGCCTGGGCATGGACATCATCAAGGAGCAGTAAGTGGAGGCTAACTAGCTGAAACTAAGCATTTAAAAGGTAGTCCCTGTGTGTCTGCGGGCACACAGGGACTATTGTTAGTAAGCTGATTATCAGCTATATAACCTCCATCAGAAGTTACTCTTCCGGGGCGAACATCGGGTCCCAGGCGGGGAGCAGGATGGGTTTCTGGTTCATCTGGGCCATGACATCGGCCGGGACATACTTTTTCTCCACCACCAGGCGGAACATGTATTCGTTGAACCACTCATCCGTCATGATGATGTTGCCTTTGTAGCCGCTGGCGGCGCCCCAGCTGTTTTCCACCATCCATTTCACGGGTTTGCCGCCCTTTAGGTCGACGGCGATGAGGGTCATGGCGTGGGTGGAGCCGCTGGCATGAGTGAGGATGCGCTCCTTCTTGTCCATCCCGAAGGTGACGCCCATCAGGGAGCCGTAGTCGAAGTTGTTGAGGTCGGCCACGCCCTTCTGGCGGTCCAGGAACTTGTTCACGTCGCAGGAGAAGTACAGGGCGGTGTTGTCCTTGATGGAGGCGACGGCCATCTCCTTGATCTTCTCGATGGGGAGATTCAGGTACACCCAGTTCTGGCCGTCGTACACGTGGCGGTCGTACTCGATTTCATAGACCTTTCCGTACTCGACGGCCGGGTTGTTCATCACCATGATGTAGTTGTTCTCCAGATCCTGGCCGATGAATTCCTGGTAGAAGCCCTTGGGGGTGTAGGTCTTTTCACTCACGAACTCGCCCTTGGAGTTGTAGCGGGCCCAGGTGAACTCGGTGGGAGGCACGCCCAGGCAAAGGGCCAGCATCCGGTACACTTCCTTGAGCATGGACACCTTCATGGCCTGACAATCCCTGGCCTTGGCCTCACGCAGGCGGAGGGCGTCTTCGCGGAGTTTGGTCTTGATCTGGGTGGCCATCTGGGAAGTGCTGTTGGCGGCAAGGGTTTCCGGCATGGCGTCGGAGGGCACCACGCCGTATTTCATCACCAGGTTGGAGACGCCGGTGAACTGGCCTCCGTCGCTGAGCGGGTTGGAGAGCAGCCAGTCTACCTTGCGGTCTTCAATGGGAAGATCTTTCGTGTCGATGATTCCCTGCAGGAACAGATTGGCCTTCTCCAGCTGGTCGTAGAAAAAGAGGTAGTTCTGGGAGAAGGTGAAAGCGCCCAGGTCGTGCTTCTCTATCATTTTTGCACGCAGCACGTTGAGGCCGGTGAACAGCCAGCAGCGGCCGGAGGATTTCTGGTCCGTGCGGCCCTTGGTGACCACCTCGTCGCTGAAGTGTGTGTCAATCATGGCCAGGTTGTCGGCCGATGCCGCCAGCACGTTGATCTGGGTGCTGTTGAGGGCGTTCCGGAGCGCCTTGTCGGCCGCCGTGCCTTCATAGGCAGTGTTCAGTTCCCGGAGCAGGTCGGCCGAGATGCCGCCCTTGGGGTCTCCGGCGGGTTTCTGGGCAAAAACAGACATGGACACAAGCAGCGAGGCTGCCAGAAGAAGGGTCTTTTTCATAAAGCAGGTCGATTTGATTTCCCCAAAGTTACGAAATAAAAAATTAATTCGTACTTTTGTGTACAGGCAAACAGTCTGCTTATGAAAAAAATGCTATCATCGCTGGTTCTTCTGCTGGCAGGACTGACCCTCCTGACGGCTCAGAACATCACTTCCGGCAGCAAATGGTTCGACGGCCACGTGCTGTATACGGCTTCCGTAAAAGGGAACCTGGTAATCATGGACGGCATTTCCGGCGCCGGTGAACCCTGGACCTTTGTCCTGGAAAAAACCTATCTTGACGGAGAATACACCCTGCACGACGACACCCCTGCCGATTTCCTGGAAGAATACAACCTGGACTATGGCCTCCCCGTCAACTACATCCGCAGCGACGGCATGAAGTTCCTGGCCTTCTACGACGATTCCGGCTACCTGATGCAGACCATGACCCTGACTCCGGACACCTTGGAAGACTGTCTGGGCCAGCAGGATTTCGCCTACGACCAGCCGGTAAACGAAATGCTGGACGCCTTTCTGTTCAACGTCTCCTATCTGCGCTTTTTCGAGCGGGAAGACCTCCTGTACATGAAAGAAAGGCTGGAATCCATTGAAAAACCGGACATCATCGCCTCCTTCAACACCTCCCTCGTGAATTCCTGGCTGCGCTTCATGGACACGGAGGAAGACGACCGCCCCGTGTATCTTGTGAGCACGGCGGGGGAGTTTTTCGACGCGCTGGGCAACGACCGCATCGTAGAACTGGCCGAAGGCTTCTCCCTGAACCTTACCCCTTATCTGAGGGACAGGAGCTTCTGCACGCAGCACGGAATCACCTGCGTCCCGGAAGGCGAAGCCTATGCCGCCAAAGGCCTGGTTGCAGAAGAAGTCTATGACGGCCCGCAGCTGGTGCTCAACGGCTTCAGCGGCCTCATCATCCGGGGTCAGAGACACAACGAACTCATCGCCGAGCCCCGCTACGCCTTCGTGGTCAAATTCCTCGACTGCGAGTTCTCGACCATCAAGAACCTGACCCTGGGACACACGGAAGATGGCCGGTGCGAAGGCGGCGTCATCGGCCTGGAACAGACCCTGGGCATCAATATCCTCGACTGCGACCTGTATGGCTGCGGCACGTACGGCATTCAGATGAACAACTGCAACGGCGTTTTTGTGGAGCGGACGGTCATCCGCGACTGCTCCTACGGCGCCCTGCTGATGGACGATGCCCACAGCGTCACTTTCGAGACCTGCGATTTCGTGCGGAACCGGGAATACGGCATCGTGGAAGTGCACGAAAACTGCGAGTTCGTCCTCTTCAACAACTGCCGGTTCGCCCAGAACAGGGGCTTCCTGTTCTCCAGCGGGATGACCATCGGCGTCCACTATTCCGAAATCCATCACCTGGGAGACCTCGGAGACGATTTCGGCGTCAGCTATGTGGAGACCCGATTCTTTGACGATGACGAGTTCCTCTCCAGCCGCGGCATCGGCCCGGACAGGGGAGAACTGGTTCCCATGGAAATAGCTTCAGAATTACCAATCCAATAATATTATGGCTTACACAGAAACAACCCGGACCAGCTATGGGAAACGCCTCGGGAACTCCCTGGGCGGCATTGTAACCGGTCTCCTGCTCTTCGTCGTGGGTACCGTCCTCATCTGGTATAACGAAGGCCGCGCCGTCAAGACGGACAAACTCCTGAAAGAAGCGCAGGGCCAGGTAGTGGAAATGCCCGACATCTCCACCGCAGACCCGTCCTTCGAAGGCAAGCTCATCCACGCGACAGGCCTTGCGACCACCACGGATTCCCTGTCGGATTCCCAGTTCAAGGTAGGCGCCAGGGCCATCGCCCTCCGTCGCGCGGTCGAGTACTATCAGTGGGTGGAGAGTTCCGAATCCACCAGCAAAGACAAGTTCGGCGGTGCGGAAGAAACCACTACCACCTACACGTACGACCTGCAGTGGGTCAGCTCTCCCATCTCTTCCAAGGAGTTCCACGACCCCGACTACCGCAATGAGAACACCGTGAAGCAGCAGGTGGAGGCATACACCAAATATGCCCAGAACGTCCGCTTCGGTGCCTATCGGCTCAATTCCGACCAGATCCGCTCCATGAGCGGCTCCGTTCCGGTAGAGGTGGACGACAGCACCCACACCAATGTGATCTACATCGGCGAAGACCCGTCCAGGCCCGACGTGGGCGATGTCCGGATCACCTTCACCAAGGTGATGCCCGGCGAGGTGAGCATCGTGGCCGCCGTCTCCGGCGACACGTTCGCTCCCTACCAGGCCAAGTCCGGAAAAACCTTCTCGGCCCTCAGGATGGGCAATGTGCCGCAGGAGCAGATCTTCGAGAGCGAACATGCAACCAACAAGATGATCCTCTGGCTGCTCCGCATCTTGGGCTTCTTCCTGATTCTGGCCGGTCTGCGCAACATCTTCAGCATCCTGGAGACCCTCCTGAAGGTGTTTCCGTTCCTGTCCCGTATCGTGGGCTGGGGCATCAGCGTGGTCTGCGGTGTCGTAGCCTTCGCCTGGACCCTGGTGGTGGCGGCCCTGGCCTGGATTGCCTATCGGCCCGTCGTCGCCATCGTCCTGCTGGTGATTGCGGCGGCGGCCATCTGGTACTTCTCCACGCACGGCAAGAAGAACGCGCCCGAACCGCCGGCAACGCCCCAGGCTCCCGCCGGAGCCTGACGGTTTTGGGAGACGTACGACATGAATTCATGGGAGAGGTCCGCCACCTGAAATGGCACCTCTCCCATTTTTCCGCCCTGTGTGGCACTATTTGTGCGGAAAAAGGTGTACTTTTACCGAATATGAGAAAATTACTGACGACAGGGGCGCTTATCCTGGCCATCACGGCCGCAGCCCAGACCCCGGCACAGAAATACGCAGAAAGACAGGCCGTCTCCGGACCGCTGAAAGGCGCCGTCTGGGGCTTCCAGGCCAAAGATGCGGCGGGAAACATCCTGGCGGAGTACAATCCCGGCCAGCGGATGGTCCCGGCTTCCAACATGAAACTCATCACCACCGGAACCGCCCTCCATGCCTTCGGCGGCGACTACCGCTATCAGACGGAACTCGGCTACACCGGCAACATCCGGGCCGACGGTACCCTGGAAGGGGATGTCTACATTGTCGGCGGCGGAGACCCCACCCTGGGAGCGAAAGATTCCATCGCCCTGAAGCCCGACGCCCTGTTCTGGAAGTGGAAGAGCCTGCTCAAGGAAGCCGGCATTTCCCGGATCGACGGCCGCATCATCGGCGACGGAAGGGCCTACGAAGGCAATCTGGAGCAGCAGTCGTGGTCGTATGACGATACCGGAACCTATTACGGCACAGGCGGCAACGCCCTCTGCTTCTATGGCAATGCCATCGACCTGCAAGTGAAGGCCGCCGGGGAGGGAAATCCCGTGAAAGCCGTGCAGGCCTACCCGGAAACACCCTGGATGCACTTCACCAATTACGGATTCACCGGTCCCTCGGGCACGGGCAACAGCCTGTATCTGTACACCACGGACCTGGCCCCCTACTCCGAACTTCGCGGGTCTTTCGCCGCGGACCGCCCTGCCAAGACGGAGCACTTCGCCAACAAATTCGGCGCCCTCACCTGCGCCTATTATTTCTGGAAAAACCTCCGCGCAACGGGCTGGGAAGTAACCGGAGGCTATGCCGATACAGACCGCAGCGGCTACATCCGCGACGGGGAGAGTTTCGTGGCGCAGGAGCCCGCCGGAACGCCGGAAATCATCGGCCGCACCGAATCGCCCTCCCTGCGGCAGATCGCCCGTGAAACCAATGTCCGCAGCGACAACTTCTATGCGGAGATGATGCTCAGGTCGATGGGAGAAGCCGCCTCTGCCCAGGCTGTCTACGACAGCTGCTATGTGGCTGAGGCCGAGGTGCTGAGGGGGCTGGGAATGGATCCGGAAGCCGTCCTCGTCAAAGACGGCAGCGGATTGTCCCGGCAGAACCAGGTGTCGCCGGAATGGATGGTTTCCTATCTGCAGGCCCTGCAGGAGAGCCCTGCCTTCGAGGCCTTCCTTTCTTCGCTGCCCACACCGGGCGAAGGCACGCTGACCGGCATGCTGGGCAACGTGCAGAACCGGGACCGCATCCGCATGAAGAGCGGTTCCATGGAAGGCGTCCTGTGCTATTCCGGCTATATCCTGGACGAGGCGGGAAAACCCTCCGTCACCTTCTCCATCCTCACCAACAACGCCCTTTCCACCCAGGCGCAGGTGCGTACGGTGCTGTCCCGCCTGATTGCGCTGCTGATGGAATAGGATTTTTTACTATCTTTGTAGGTTAATATGAAAAAATGGCTTCTCATCGGTCTGGCTGCGCTCACGGTCCTGTCCTGTAAGATGGTGGACCACCTGGGCGACACCGCCACGGAACTCTTCCGCGGCGAGGTCGTCGCGCGCGTAGGCGATCACCGCCTCCACCGGACAGAGCTGGAGAGCTACATCCCCGCGGGCGTATCGTCCGAAGACAGCGCCGGCCTGGCCCGCCAGTACATCCGCGCCTGGGCGGAAGACCTGCTGCTGCTGGACATGGCCGACGAGCAGCTTTCCAAGGAAGAGAAGGATGTCACCCAGGAGCTGGAGTCGTACCGCCGCGCCCTCCTGAAATACCGCTACGAGCAGCTGTACATCAACCAGCGGCTGGATACCCTGGTCACCGATGAGGAAATCGATGCCTACTACAAGGCCAATCCGGACAAGTTCGTGCTGGAGCGCCCCGTCGTGAAGGCCCGTTACATGATTATCCCGGCCGATTCGCACAGCCTCCGCGACTTGCGCCGCAAGATGTCCTCGGACGATTCGGCTGAAGTGATGGAAGCCGAGAACCTGGCCCTCACCGCCACCATCAAGTACGCCGACCAGTCCGACACCTGGATGGACGCCATCACCCTCGCCCAGGAGCTGGGCACCGATTACCGCTCCCTCGTGGGCGCCATCAAGAACCAGTTTGCAGAGATTCCGGACGAATCCGGGAACCTCCGCATCGCCTATATAGCGGACATCGTCCAGGCAGGAAAAACCGCTCCGCTGGAGTATTGTTCGGAGCGTATCCGGGACATCATCCTGAATACGCGCAAGCACAATCTCACCCTCGGCCTGGAGCAGGACCTGCTGGAAGATGCCACCAGAAACAACAAATTTGTAATTTACTAGAACATGAAACGTATTTTCACCCTGGCGGCCGCGCTGACGGCCTGCCTCTCCCTGGGAGCCCAGAAATATTCCGGCGGCCTCATCGACAAGACCGTGGCCACGGTGGGCGGGGAGGTCATCCTGCTGTCAGACATTGAGGCCGAGGTGAAGCAGCTCCGCGCCAGCGGACAGGGAAGCGACCGGGACATGCGCTGCGAGGTTCTGGAGAGCATGCTGGACGCCAAGATTTTCCTGATGCAGGCCCGCCTGGACTCCCTCACCGTCAACAACGAGATGGTGGACGGAAACCTGAACCAGCGGATCGACTATCTCCGCACCCAGCTGGGCGGTGACGAGGAATTGGAAAAATACTTTGGCAAACCTCTTTACAAACTCCGTCAGGAGTGGAGGAAAATGCTTGAGGAACAAAGCCTTACGGAGCAGGAACGCTACGAGGTGGCCGGGAACATCGCCGAAGTCACCCCGTACGACGTAAAGCAGTACATCGACCATACCGACCCGGAAGACCTTCCCGTCGTCCCGGTGAAATACCAGCTGAGCCAGATCTGCGTCTATCCCGACCGCGAAGCCGCCAACCTGGCGGTGAAGGAGAAACTGCTCTCGCTGCGGGAACGCATCATCGCCGGGGAAAAGTTCGCCACCCTGGCCCGCATCTACTCCGAAGACCCGGGCAGCGCCCGCCGCGGCGGTGAACTGGGCATGGCTTCCAAGTCCATCTTCTGGCCCGCCTTCTCGGATGCGGCCATGGCCCTGAGGCCCGGCACCATCTCCCAGATCGTGGAGACCCCGGACGGATTCCACATCATCGAAGTCATCGAAAAGCGGGGCGACATGTTCAACGCCCGCCACATCCTGCTCAAACCGCAGTACACGGTTGAGGACCAGGAAAAAGCGTTCGGCCGCCTGGACAGTCTCCGCACCAAGATCCTGGACAATGAGATTTCCTTTGAACTGGCCGCCCGCTTCTATTCGGAAGACATGGCCTCCCGCACCAACGGAGGGCAGATGGCCGACCCTGCCACCGGTTCTTCCTACTACGAAATCGACCAGCTGAAACCGGCCGATTACAATGCCATCAAGGACCTCCAGGTGGGCGAGATTTCCGCACCGGTGGAGTCCCTGGACAATGAGGGCTACCAGCAGGGCCGTTCCGGCAACCTGGTGTACAAGATCCTCCGTGTAGACAAGATCCTCCCCGCCCATACGGCCACCTTCGAGAACGACTACACCCAGATTCTGCAGAACGTACAGTACAAGAAGCAGCAGGAAGCCGTCGATGCCTTCCTGAGCGAAAAGATCAAGGATACCTACATCCTGATAGACCCGCTGTTCGCCGAGTGTGAATTCTCCCGCGAGGAGTGGAACAAACGGAAATAGTGCGCTGGAATACTGTTCATAAGGGGTTTGCCTTGCTGCTCGCGCTGGCGGCGGCGTTTTCCGTGAGCGCCCAGGAGCAGCAGGATGACAGGGTCTGGCTGCTGAGCGCCAAGACGGCCCAGCTGCTGCAGATCGACGGGACCGACTACCGCAAGGTGGTGGGGCCCGCCCGTTTCCTGCACAACAACACCTACCTCATCTGCGACACGGCCCTGTGGAACGTGAACACCAACATCATCGACGCGGTGGGCCATGTCCGTATCATCCAGGACCAGACCACCCTGTCCAGCTCCTCGCTCCAGTATGTGTCGGACGAGAACATCGCCAAGTTCAGGGGCGACCTGGTCCAGTTGCAGGACAAGGACGGAAACACCCTCCGGACCCGCTATCTGGACTACAACACCAAAGACTCCGTGGCCGTTTTCCAGAGCGGCGGCGCCATGCGTGACAAAGACGGCCAGATCATGGAAAGCCGCTACGGCATCTACGACGCCAAGGCCCACCTGTTCGTATTCAACGACCAGGTGAACATGTACATGGACACCACCTTCATCAAGACGTCCCGCATGGAGTACAGGAGCGACCTCTCCACCGCCTATTTCGGCTACGGAACCGACATGTGGCAGGACGACAACATGCTCTCCGCCGACGACGGGTGGTACGACAGGAGCCGCGAACTGTTCTTCTTCCGGAGAAAAGTCCACCTGCTCACCAAGGACCAGGAAGTCTGGGCCGATTCCATGTACTACTACCGCGCCCTCAACGACATCGACATGCTGGGCAACGCGGAGCTGATGGACACCACCCGCAACGTATACGCCCTGGCCGGAAAATTCCACTACCGGGACTCCCTGTCGGAGATCCGCATGCTGGACGACCCCGCCATCATGTCCATCCTGGACGACGAGGGCCAGGTGGATACGCTCTATATCGGGGCCGACCAGTTCCTGATGCGTACCTACAAGATGTGCGATATTCCCGAGGCTTGGAAAAAAGATGCCGAAAAACGCCTGAAGGACATCGGCGGAGACCCGATCAACGAATACCGCAGGAAAGCGGCCGAGGAAGCCGCGAAAAAGGCGGAAGAAGCGGCCAAGAACGACCCCAACCGCCCTCCGGAGCCCAAGGCCGCCCCCAAGGCAGCAGCTGCGCCGGAGCCTGAAAAACAGGGGCCGCCTCCCGTCTCCCCGCCGGACACTACGGCCAGGCCGGCGCCCCCGGACAGCCTGATGAGAGCACTTCCGGACAGCCTGAAAGCCCCGGCCGACAGCTTGCAGGCACCGCCGGAGGGCATCTTGCCGGCCCCGGCCGATACGGCCGTCACCCCTCCGCCGGACACTACCAAGATCAACTTCCTGTGGGGAGCCAAGACCGTCCGCATGTTCCGCCGCAACATGCAGATGGCCTGTGATTCGCTGGCCTACTCCGACCTGGACTCGCTGGCCAGGCTCTATTTCGACCCTGTCTTTTACAACGAAGGCAACAAACAGTATTCGGCCGACAGCATCTACATGGCCATCAAAAACCGGGATATCGACAAGGCCCACCTGCTGAACAATGCCTTCATCACCATCGAAGAAGCCCCCGGCGCCTACGACCAGATCCGGAGCGTGGAAATGGTGGCCTACTTCGACAAGGACCGCAATCTGACCCGGTTCGACGCCCTGGGCGGGGCATCGTCCCTGTTCTATCTCACCGAACAGAATGTCCTGGCCACCGTGAACAAGGTGGAATCCAAGATGATATATGCCACGTTCACCAAAGGGGAAATCGACCATATTTATTATTACGACAACCCCAAGAACGACGGCTACCCCACCGTGCAGCTGCCGCAGGAAGAAAAGACCCTGAAAGGCTTCCGCTGGGAGCCGGAACGGAGGCCCAAGTCGCCCGAAGATGTCACCAGCCTGAAGCCCCGGAAGAGTGAAAGGATAAATTATCTGAACCATTCGCATGTCAAGTTCGACCAGACCGAAATCTATTTCCCCGGCTATGTGGACAAACTGTACCGCGACATTACTGTAAGGGACTCCCTGGCCGTCGTGCGCGAACAACAGCGCAAGGCGGCGGCCGATTCCCTGGAAAGGATGACGAAGGAGACCGACGCCCTGGTGGATTCGCTGATGAACCTGTCGGTCCCGGACAGCCTGGCCGTTTCCCCGAAGGACAGCCTGGCCGCCACCGCGCTCCGCGACAGCCTGGGCACTGCCAGTCCTGCCGTCCCGGCCGATTCCCTCACCGTAACATCACCCTCCGTTCAGGAAACTCCGCTCTCACCCAAGGAACAGAGAGCCCTGGAGAAAGCCCGCAGAGAAGAGGAAAGAGCCCGGATAAAGGCGGAGAAACAGGCCGCCAGAGAAGCCAAATGGGCCGAAGAAGACCGCAAATACGAACTGCGCCAGGCCGAAAAGGCCAGGAAGAAACTGGAGAAGGAGCGGAAACGGAAGCTGAAACAGCTCCAGCGGCTGGAAAGGAAAGCGCAGAAAGAACGGAAACTGCTGGAAAAATACCTGGAGAAGGAGCGGAAGAAAGAAGCTGCCCGGCAGGAAAAGGAAAGGCTGAAAATGCTGGAGGAACTGAAAAAGCAGTCCCCTCCGGCCGATGGTACACAGACAGATCAGGAAACCTAAAATATGAAAAAGACAGTATTGGTATCCGGCGGTGCCGGATTTATCGGAAGCCACGTAACGGTGGAATTGCTGGATGCCGGCTATGACGTAGTCGTGGCCGACAATTTCTCCAACTGCGACCTCACCTGCTTCGAAGGGGTGAAAAAGATTACGGGAAAAGAAGACCTTCCCCTGGAAAAGGTGGACTTCTGCAGCGAAGCCCAGACGCAGGCCCTCTTCCGGAAATACCGGATCGATGCCGTCATCCACTTCGCCGCGTTCAAGGCCGTAGGTGAATCGGTCGCCAAGCCGGTCATGTACTACAAGAACAACCTGCAGAGTTTCCTGAACGTGCTGGAAGCCGCTCAGCAGCAAGGCGGATGCAAGGTGCTGTTCTCCTCTTCCGCCACCGTGTACGGCGAGCCGGACCAGGTGCCTGTAACCGAACAGACGCCCAGAAAGCCCGCCACATCGCCCTACGGCAATACCAAGCAGATGTGCGAAGACATTCTTCAGGACACGGTTAAAGCCTCCGGCGGAGCCATCCAGGGTATCCTGCTGCGGTACTTCAACCCCATCGGCGCACATCCCAGCGCCCTTATCGGCGAACTGCCGCGCGGCGTGCCCAACAACCTGGTGCCCTTCATCACCCAGACTGCCATCGGAAAGAGAGCGTACCTGAGCATCTTCGGCAACGATTATCCCACCCCGGACGGCACCTGCCTGAGGGACTATATCGACATTGTAGACCTGGCCAAGGCCCACGTGTTCGCCGTCACCCGCATGATGGAGGGGAAGATGAAGCAGGACTGCGAGATCTTCAACATCGGCACCGGCCGTCCGGTAAGCGTGCTGGAGCTGGTGAACGCCTTTGAAAAAGTGAACGGCGTGAAACTCAATTACAAGTTCGCCCCCCGCCGGGCCGGCGACGTCACCGCCATCTGGGCCGATCCCACCCTGGCCAACACCGAAATGGGCTGGAAAGCCACCCGCACCGTGGAAGAGACCCTGAAAGCCGCATGGGCCTGGGAAAAACATCTTGCCGGCAAGGAATAAAACCGCTTCTGCCATGAAAAAAATATCCTCTCTGCTTATCTGCAGCCTCATCTGCGCACTTTCCTATGCGCAGGAACCCGTGACTTTCACCGCCCAGCAGGATCACCAGAACATGCTGGACCAACTGGGCATCAAATCGATCCGGCGCGGTTTCGACTCGGACAAGAACAGCCCGTACGCCGCCAACTACGACGAGAGCAAGGCCAACCCCTACCCCGTGCTTCCGGAGATTCTCAAGACAAAAGCCGGCAAGAAAGTAACCACCGCCCGGCAGTGGTGGGATGTCCGCAGGCCGGAAATCGTGGAAGATTTCGAACGGGAGGTCTACGGCCGCGTTCCGGAGCATGTTCCCGGCGTGACCTGGACTGTAGAAGCGGAAGAAATTGAATTCGTGGGCATGATCCGGGCGAAGGCGAAACAGCTCAGGGGCCATGTCGACAACTCCGGCTGCCCCTCCATCAACGTTGACATCAAGATGGTTGTGGTGACGCCTGCCGACGCCAAAGGACCGGTTCCGCTGCTGATGATGTTCGGCGGCGCGGAAATGCCGAACCCCGTCAAGCCCTACGGAGACGACATGGACGCCATCAACAAAGTGATCCGCCGGATGCTGGAGAATGATCCCGAGACGGCCGAACTTATGAAGAAGTATCCTGCCTGGCAGCCTTTCGAACCCGCCAATCCCTTTGCTGCGTTCATGCGCATGTCGCAGCTTGCCCCCGGCCAGGATCCGCCGGCGAACCAGCAGCTTCTCGCCGCCGGCTGGGGCTATGCGATGATCGACCCCGCCAGCATCCAGGCCGACAACGGAGCAGGCCTCACCCGGGGCATCATCGGCCTGGTGAACAAAGGACAGCCGAGAAAGCCGGATGACTGGGGCTCTCTCCGGGCCTGGGCCTGGGGTGCCGCCCGCGGTCTTGACTATCTTGAAACCGACCCGGACGTGGATGCGGCACATGTCGGCATCGAGGGCGTTTCCCGCTACGGAAAAGCCGCTCTCGTTACGCTGGCTTTCGAACAGCGCTTCTACATGGGCCTCATCGGATCTTCCGGAAAGGGCGGAGCCGCCCTGCACCGCCGCATTTTCGGCGAGGGAATGGAAAACCTGGCCAATTCAGGAGAATATCACTGGATGGCCGGCAACTATATTAAATACTGCGCCATTGAGTCCAAGACCGGTCCCTGGAATGCCGATATGCTGCCTGTGGATTCCCACGAACTCATCGCGCTCTGCGCTCCCCGCCTCGTTTTCATCAGCTACGGCATCCCCGAGCAGGGCGACGACCTTTGGCTGGACCAATACGGCAGCTGGCAGGCCACCGTTGCCGCCGGCGAAGTGTTCAAGCTGCTGGGAGTCAAAGACCTGGGCATTTCCAACGACTACCGGAGCGAGCCCATGCCGCCGGTCCTCACCGGCCTGCTGGACGGTGAACTGGCCTGGCGCCAGCACGACGGTGGCCACACCGACTTCCCGAACATGAAGTATTTCATCCAGTGGGCCAGCGGCAAAATGAACTGGCAGAAATAACCGTGAAATGGAAGTAATTCAATATTAAGCAGTTACAAAAAAGTGTCTAGGAGAAATCGCCTGGACACTTTTTCATAAATACCTGACAGCCATTTATTTCCATTTCACGGCACAGTTACGGCTTCAGAGAAAGCCAGGCACGGAAGGCGGCGCGGTAACTGTCGCCCACCGGAAGGCTGAATCCTTCTTCCAGGATGATGGTGGAGAGGGTGGCCTCCCGGATCCGTGCCAGCGGAACGATATAAGACCGGTGCACCCGCATGAAGCGTTCCGGCGGCAGCTGCTCCATCAGGCGCTTGAGGCTGTAGAGCACCACCAGGGGCGAATCCTGACCGTCCAGGTAGATTTTGATGTATTCGCTCATTCCCTCTACATAGCGGATCCGGTCCACCTCTACGGACACGGTCTTGTAATCGGTCTTGAAGCGGAGAACCTGCTGCTCCGGCTGCAGCGCGGCGGCCCTCCGGCGGGTTTCCACGATGTCGCGCACTTTGTCGGCCTGTTCCTGGAATTCCGCCAGGCTGAAGGGCTTTACCAGATAGCCCAGAGCATTGACCCGGAAGCCTTCCAGGGCATATTCGGCATAGGCGGTGGTGAAAACGATGAGCGGAGGCTGCTCCAGCGAACGCACGAATTCCAGCCCCGAAACGTCCGGCATGTTGATATCGACAAAAAGCACATCGGCGGCGCTCACCCACTGAATGGCCTGGCGGGCCGATGTACAGGAAGCGAGCACCTCCATATACGGTACCTTGGCCGCATACAGTTCCAACTGGCGGAGGGCCAGGGGTTCATCGTCCAGCAGAAGGGCTTTGATCATACGGCAGCCTCCCTTTCCGGCAGGATGAGCAGGACTGCATACCGTTCCGGCTGTTCATCAATGTCCAACGTATAGGCATCGGCATACAGCAGATTGAGCCTGTTGCGGATGTTGTCCAGGCCCAGCCCGTGCCGGCCGTCCTCCTTTTCCGGATGCCGGCTGTTGACGCACTTGAAGACAATCTGACGCTCCCTGACTTCCACGGAAACATCTACGAAAGAGGGCGCCTCATAGCTGATTCCATGCTTGAAGGCGTTTTCCACGAAGGACGCCATCAGCAGTGGAGGCACTTCGGCCCCGTCGGAAACTCCTGTCTGTGAAAGAGTTATCCGCACCGATTCAGGATACCGCAGCCGCATGAGCGAGACATAGTGTCCCAAAAAATCCAGTTCCCGCTGCAGGGGAATCGTGGGGGCGCTTCCGTCGTACAGGACAATCCGCATAAGCTTGGAAAACTCCTCGATGCTTTCCTTTGCCTTTTCCGGGTCGATATCCACCAGCGCATGGATGTTGTTGAGGGTGTTCATGAAAAAATGCGGATTGATCTGGAAACGAAGCGTTTCCAGCCGCTGGTTCAGGGTCTCCGCCTTCAGCTCCTGCATCTTCCGCTCGTTGCGGAGCATGTTGAAAAAAGACTTGACGCCCACATTCACACCCATTACCAGCACGGCGATCACCCCCTTCATGATTTCCGGGTTCAACGGCATCCAGCGGCCGGGAGGCGGCGGCACATCCCGCTCCGGGAAAGCACCCATCGGCGGCCCGGCCTGAGGACCTGGCGACGTCCGGTCTGCCAGTACCAGATACAGGATAAACAAAGCCAGCAAGCCCACTGAGACAAGCAGATACGGGAGTGTCTTCTTTTTCTGAAGGAAAGGAATGGCCAGGGTGTCGTGGCCGACAAACAGCAGCAGGAAAGGGAGGATGGAAAGCCAGACACGGAACAAATCGTTCCAGGAAAAGGGCATGCCGTGGGACGACAGCTGCGGAATCAGGATTGCCGCTGAGACCAGGACGAAAACCAGGACCCATGCGGCGGCATAAAACCTTTTTTCTTGTTTAGTCAAATTATCCATCTGCTGCAAAAGTACACATTTTTCCAGTACATGCCGCGGGATTCGCTGAAGAAAAACAAGGATTCGCTGAATATATTCCGTTCCGGCCGGCATTTTGATTTACTTTGAACGCAGAAAAAGTTATGTGTATTAAAATCTATCGGTTATGAAGAAGTTCATGTTTATTCTCCTGCCCATGGCGATAGCATGCGCAGGATGCCAGAAAGAAACCATCTGGGGCTCCGTCACGGACCCCTGGGGCAACAGCAGCAGCAACGAACAGGCCCTGACCTATACGGCGGGCGAAAACAACACGGTGGACATCTCCGCGGCCGAGGACGAAGAAGACCTGATCGGCAACACCACCTTTGACCGTACCATCGCCATCGTGTTCTCCGCTTCGGGTGCCACCGTCTCCGGGGACGCCAACGGCATTGTGACCGTGAGCGGGAACAAAGTCACGGCCGACAACACCTCCACCAAGGAAAAGGTCATGTACAAACTCAGCGGAACGGCCGCTGACGGTTATTTCAAAGTATACTCCAAGAACAAGCAGGCCATCGTCCTGGACGGCGTTTCCCTCACCAATCCGTCCGGCGCCGCTATCAACAACCAGGGAAAGAAACGCTGCTTTGTAGTGGTAAACGGCAAGAATTCAGTGACAGACGGCAGTTCATACACCTCAACGCCCGCCGATGAGGACGAAAAGGCCGCCTTCTTCTCCGAGGGCCAGCTTATCTTCAGCGGTGAAGGCTCCCTCACCGTCACCGCCAAGGGCAAGGCCGGCATCACCTCCGACGACTATATCCGCTTCGTGGCCTCCCCTTCCGTCACGGTTTCCTCCACCGCAGGCCATGGCATCCGCGGCAAAGACGCCGTGGTAGTCTCCGGCGGCACGCTGGACGTCACCGTTTCGGCCGCCATGAAAAAGGGCATGACCTCCGATTCCCTGGTGGTCTTCAACGGCGGTGTCACTACCATCAAAGTGTCCGGCGGCACGGCCTACGACGACGATGACCAGGAATACAAAGCCTCCGCCGGCGTAAAGGCCGACCAGCTCTTTGTGATGAACGCAGGCAGCCTGACCGTATCCAATTCCGGCCAGGGCGGCAAGGGCATCAGCGGCGACGGCAAGGGCTATTTCCAGGGCGGCAGCGTAAAAGTGGAAGTGACCGGCAGCAACTACGGCCAGTCCTCCTCCGGCATGGGCCACGGCGGATGGGGAGGCGGAAGTTCCTCATCCAGCGACAGTTCCAAGAGTGCCAAGGGCATCAAGTTCGACGGCAACCTGTACATCACGGCCGGCGAGATTGTCTCCACGGCATCCAACCATGAAGCCATCGAGAGCAAGGGGGTCCTGGAAATCAGCGGCGGAACCGTTTACGCCCAGTCCAAGGACGACGCCATCAACGCGGCCGGCGACATGGCCATCACGGGCGGCACCGTCTGCGCCTATTCCACCGGCAACGACGGACTGGACGCCAACGGCAACCTTTACCTGGAGGGCGGGCTCGTCTATGCCATCGGCAGCGGCGGAGCGGAAGTGGCCATCGACGCCAACACCGAAGGCGGAAAGAAACTGTACCTGAACGGCGGCACCATCATAGCCATCGGCGGTCTGGAAAACGGTTCCGTGCTCTCGCAGGCCTGCTACAGTTCATCGGCCTGGACCAAGAACACCTGGTATTCCCTCACCGTGGGTTCCAAGACGGTCGCCTTCAAGACTCCTTCCAGCGCCGGAAGCGGCCTGGTGGTCTCCGGCTCCTCCGACCCGTCTGTCAAGAGCGGCGTCACGGTCAGCGGCGGCACCACCCTGTCCGGCGGCCTGCTCAATGCCGACGGCAGCATCTCCGGCGGTTCCTCCGTGAGCCTGTCGGCCTACAGCGGCGGCCAGGGTGGCAACCAGGGAGGTCCGGGCGGTGGAAACCAGGGCGGACGAGGAAGATAGACCGTGTTCAACCTGCAAAATATGATTGTTATCCTAAATTCCGCAGACAATTTGTCTGCTAAATTCCAAAAGTCCTGATAAAGAA
>ERZ842401.2516-NODE-2516-length-24451-cov-4.284227_pt1 | contig 24451 bp, 41 predicted proteins | sample MGYA00521270_ERZ842401 | MGnify/ENA primary metagenome ERZ842401 (study PRJEB31892, sample SAMEA3878208) | bioreactor metagenome | biome: Moose rumen | place: Sweden | collected 2011-10 | study: EMG produced TPA metagenomics assembly of the PRJEB12797 data set... | reverse complement strand
AGCTTCTCGGCTGTATGCGCTGTCAAGTGGTTTGCCCGAAAAATCCAAAGGAAACGGTCCCAATCCCGGATGAGGTCAGAACGGTTCTTGACCCTGTCGCGATTCTGAAAGGGAATCGCAGGGAAGCGGAGGAGCTCGTCGGTAAAAATCTGGCGTCGCCGAAGCGCCTTTTGCGTCAGGCGATCGTGCTTGCGGCGAACCGCGGCAGAACCGATGCACTGCCGTATCTTTCGGAGCTTCAAAAGACCGAGGCGGATCGATTCAAAGATGAACTCGATTACGCAATTTCCCTCTTGGAAAGGAATTTACTATTCTAGGAAATTGTAGAATTAAAAAGATAAGTAAAATAGGGCGTTTTCTGAATTAAGCAACGTAATCAAAGTGTATTAAAAGTGGTTTATTCATACACTATTCATACACTGGGAAACGCCCTATTTAATCTAGATTATTCAACAATTATCTTCTCAATTTCTTGATGAAGCCACTCGATGTCCCTTTCCGTGTACACCTTTTCGGTGATATCCTTAATCGCATGACCAACTATTCGTTTGATTGCGTATTCGTCAACGTTAGCTTTTTTAGCCATTGTCACAAAGTCTTTTCGCGGATCGTGCGGACGATGATGGGGATTCAGACCCAACAGCTTTACAACACGATCAAAACGCCACCGATATCTATCTCTGGTAAAAGGGCGGTGCTTATCTGGATCAATGAACAGATATTCGGATCCTAGCTTGGATGAGGTCTCATATCTATCTTTAACAAAGCTTCTTATGGCTGTATGGATCGGAACGATTCTGTTATAGCCTGCGTCAGTCTTCATACCACCGGTGATAGTCCAATTATCAAGATCTACATCAGCTATCCTTATCTGTAAAAGCTCGTAAGGACGAAAACCGGTGAAACAATTAATGAGAATCATATCAATATAGTCGTCATCTTTGTGCTGCCAGAGTATTTTTCTTTCATTAACTGAAAACGGAATATGCTCTTTCTCTGCTTTTGCTGCTTCTTTCGATATATTTTTTGATAGATTGAATGATCTAGCATAGTTTTTATCGGTTATCTCGTTTTCAACAGCATAATCGTATAATAGATTTAGCAGGATTTTCATATTCTTTTTTGTGTTTGACGAGGCTTCTCTGCTTTTACCACCTGCCATTTTTGATGCAGTTTCTACAACTTCTCTAAGCTGTTTGATCTTTACATCACATACTTTGGAATCATATATGGGTGATAGGTATTGCCAGGCAGCAGAATGCGCTGCGACAGCCTGAGCGCTAACATCCTTATAATACTTCTGAGACCACTCATCATAGAGCATCTTAAAAGTTGTATCGCGAGAAGGATTATAACCATCCCTGTTGTACACCATTAGTGCTTGATAGGCATCATTGTACGTCGGGAAATAAGCTTTCGGTGATAGTAATTTGCATATCGGTTTTCCATGCTCATCAGTTCCTGTCGTTATCATAGCACGAAATGGATTTCGTAAATTACGGCCTTTGATTTCTGTAATTTGACCAAATCCATTTGGTAAACGCTTTTTACCTGAGCTCTTTTTTACTGATATTCTGTTCGGTTTGAATGGAAAGCCACAGTGCGGGCATATAACCGCTTTGTCGCTGACTTGCAGATCGCATTCGGGACATCTGACCAACATAGCAATTGATTCCTTTCGTGTAGGATTAAATTAATCATACACAATTGGCATTAAAATAGCAAGAGGTCTTCATAAAATTCATCACGCAGGTGCCCGAAATCCGATTTATATTTATAGCATCTCAAAAAAGAAAGGAGAAGAAAGTATGCTATATTTGATTATTGGTGTGCTGATCGGGATTGCTCTATCGGCTTCTGTGTTTTGCTTATGGTTAAGCAAGGCGGAATCCGGAGAACTCCAGATCTATACACAAGATGGAGAGATTTATCCGGTCCTCAGTGTTAAATCGAAAAAAGATTTCGAGAAGAAGATCTTTATAGTTAGAACTCGTTATGCTAATTCGCAAAAATAACAGGTTGCATTATGAGACTAATTGTAAAGGAGAAATATTATGATGTACAGAGATGATCTACTGGACGACATGATTACCAAAAGAGTTAAAGAACTCGAAGACCTTGACGCCGGATCGGTGGAAAGATCAAGAGCAGTAAGCGATTTGACAAACCTTTTATCTGAAAGACGAAATCGAAAGAAGGACGAAGAATCGCGCATGGATAAAGATCACGATGATTACGTGGCTTCAAAGAGAGAGGAAGCCAACAGGATTATCGAAGAAGAAAAGCGCGAGAATGAACGAAAAGACAGAAGATGGAAAAGATGGATCGAAGGTGCTGGAATCTTTATCAGCTTGCTGAGCTTGGGTACTTCTGCGATCCTTACGAAGAAGGTGCTAAAGTTCGAATACGATCAGGGTAATCCGTCTGGGTTCATGGGGAAACAGATACTTAGTAGTATTAGACCTAGAACAAAATAAACTATCTAAGAGGAGCTCGTGAATAAAACATGGACTCTTCTTTTTTTCTCGCTGAAATTTCATTTTGCATTATGAAGAATCGGAGCTTCGATCTCTTTACAAGAAAACAGGAAGTGGTATAATTAAATCACCTCTCTGCGAAAGGAGATTGAAATGAAAAGAACGTATTATCAAAATGGTGAGTATCGATGTCCTCGTTGTGGCGGCGTTATGATTCCCAGATGCAACGAAAACGAATGGGAATGTAGCGACTGTGATATTCTTGGATACGAAACTTGGGACGAATCAACAAAGACTGGATACATTGATGTTGATATAGAAGCTTGGGAGAAGTATCTAAAAGAATCACGCGAAGAAGACGAAGCTTGGATGCGTGAGCAGATAGCCGAATACGAAATACAACAGAAAAAGGATCAATAAACTCGCAAAACTGGTAAATACGAAAGAGCTCATTCATGGGCTCTTTTATTTTTTATCTTCGTTTTCATAATGGCTTAACCTTTCAGCGTAGAATCGGCAAATTAATATTATAAGGCTTATAATATTAACTTTTATATTCTACAATAGCCCTAAAATAAGCGAAGAGGTGAAAATATGGAAGATGCATATTTGTTCGGTTCCGGTTCCGTACCGATAGCAGTAGCCGCTAAAGTATATGGGCGAGATCCAGCATGGATCCGCGCGGGATTGATATCTGGATGGTTACCGATTGGAGTAGCGACGAGGAAAGGCGAAAGAGTTACAAGTGTTAATGATATTAATTCTAAGCTTGGAAGGATTAATTATTATATTTCGCCAAGATTGTTGTTCGAGCATACCGGTTATGTATGGAAGGGAGAAAAATAACATGTCAACTGAATTGAAGCCTGAATTGAGCAAAAAGAACCCGTATTATATTTCGAGATATAGATTTTACGAACTTCGCAATTTTTGTCTTCAATACGCGGATTGGAAGGCTACCATTCGAAGCTTGGATGGATATAAATGCGATGCTAAGTTCATCGTAGTTGAAAAGGATCAGCCCATGTTGGGCGATAGTATAGTTGAGCGTGCCGTGATAACGAGAGAAGAACTCGAGAATAGAATACGCTTGGTTGAAAAGGTAGCCGAGATAACAGAACCATCTTTGGCAAAGTGGTTGCTAAAGGGCGTTACTGTTCGTTCTTCTTACGATTATCTCAAAACAAGACACAATATCCCGTGTTCCAGAGATACATATTATAAACTCTATAGAAAGTTCTTTTGCGTTTTAGACAAATTGCGTGGGTGATATTATGAGATGGCATTCTGAACCGATTGAACATTATGGGGAGCAATTCTTCGGGGAGACTTACTTTTGCAATCACCCGGTATACAACAGAGGAACTTTATACAAGATGGGAGATGTCGGACTGGTTGTTATTCAACAACGTTGTAAAAATAAGCTTACATACTGGACAGAAGTTGATCCATGGCTCTGCGATCATATTTATCAGCATCCTGGGTTTCAGGCTTATTTCGCAGATAGAGCTAAAAAAGCTGTAAATGGTATTTATCCGACAGTATCGGTCAGACAAATAATGTGGGCTCTTAAAATGAAACCACTTCCGAAAGAAAGGTGGGAGACCGTTTTCGATCGTAAAGATATTTAGTTCGCGTATTTTACACGCCGTGTTATGAGAAAAACAAGGAGGTATTTTTGTATGAATAAGAAAGCAGTTGGTATCGCATTTACTGTTATCGGTGTTGGCGTTACCGAATTTATTTGCGGAGCAATGACGGCGAGAGATTACTACAAGGAAAAGATCGCTGTTCTGGAACTGAAAAATAAGATTCAGGAATGCGTCATTGATGGATTCAGAAAAGTTATCGATACAGCTATGGAAGAAAAGCACAAAGCAAAAAAGACCAAGGATGAATCTCGAAGGAAAGGAATCAGAATTGATATTTCTAGATTACGTAAAGAGCCTTAACAAGGCTCTTTATTATTTCGCGTAAAATACCAATTTTATTATGAGAAACTTGAAAGGAGACAACTTTATGCCGAGAAAAGTAACTGGGGAGCAAATTGGAAAGATCGCCACTGTCATAGGGACGATACTTGCAGTATTGTCCTCTGCGTGTGCGATCGTATCCGGATCAATCACAGCAACAAAAGGAATAAAGGAACTAAAAAGTTCTAATGAAGAAGAGTCCTGATACGCAGGGCTCTTTTATTTTTCTCATGAACACATTGATCGACGGAGCTATGATGCATGAACACGAAATTTTATTGATTATTGATTACACCGAAAGATATTTTCCTTTGCCGGATGTATACGACACTTTTGAATTTGAGAATGTTTCTTACAAAAGATGGGCAGCGGACGAAATAATTCAATTGTTGTGCGATCACCCCGAAAAAGATTCAGAGTTTATAATCAGAGATTATTCGTTGTTAATGCGAAAACTAGGTGCGTTAGCGCTTAAAAAGAAAAGGTATTCGATTCACCGCATATTTTCAATCGCGGCAGATTTTGCGGACGAATTAGCCAAAGAAATATAGAGGAGGTGCTTGTTAGATCTAATGAGTGCGAACGGAATTTTAAAATCAGTAGGAGTGTTTGTTGATAAACACAGTCCCGAAATTCTTTTTGGAGCTGGAATCAGCGGAATGCTCACAACGGTTGCCCTATCGGTGAAGGCGACTCCAAAGGCAATGAAATCGATAGACGAGACAAAAAGACGAAAGCAGAAAACAAAGCTAACTGTCAGGGAAACTATTGCAGCAACTTGGAAGCATTATATTCCGGCAACCTTAACCGGTTTGGCATCTGTTGCTTGCTTGATTGGCTCAGACACCGCAAATCACAAGCGTAATGCGGCATTAGCGACAGCATATGCACTGTCGGAATCAGCATTAAAAAGTTATGCTGATAAGGTGATTGAAACAATAGGGGAAAAGAAGGAGAAGCAGATTCGCGACAAAGTTTCGGAAGGAATAATCGCAGATCATCCTGTAAGCAAATCCGAGGTTCTAATTGCGACCAAAGGCAACACGTTATGTTTCGATACTGTATCTGGAAGATATTTTAAATCGGACATGGACCGGATACAGAAGGCAGCCAATGAGATTAATCGAAAGCTTAGGGATGAAATGTATATCCCTCTTAATGATTTCTACTCCGAGTTGGGACTACCGAATATCGAAGCCGGCGAACTACTTGGATGGAACATTGATCGAGGATATCTGGATGTAAGATTTGACACGCAGCTAGCAGACGATGGAACACCTGCATTGGTGGTTAATTATCAAGTTATTCCCAAGTATGGTTATCGGTAAAATCGCGGATTTTTCAGATTGTTTAATGAGAGTAAACAATCGTGAAAGGAGAACAACTATGGGCGAATACGAACGAAAATTGATGGAGCAGCTCGATGCGCAAGAGATCGTAATCAATCGAAAAGAAAAACAAAGTAGAGGGTATGACTATCTCGGAGATGGTGCTTATACAAGACGTTCTGGTTGCACGGATGAAGAAGACGATTATTAATGCTTAAAGGGACTGCACGGTCCCTTTTATTTTTTGGAGGTGATGTGTAGTTGGGTACCCATGGTCGCGGCTCTGCTAATCACAAGTTAGCAGACTTTTTAGGACGCGCAAAAATATTATGTCGAGAAAGTAATCCCGAAAGGGACCCGTATGCTGAACTAGGATACGCAATTGTCATGCAGGCGTTGGTCGATTGGCTCAGAGGACAGGAAAAGATACAAAAGGAATACGGTGCTGATAATCTTCAGGAGCTACGTACAAAATTTCCAAGCAAAGAAGAATGGGGAAAGATTCGTACTCCGAAGATTGCTAATATGATTGACGCCGAGCGTTTCTTTAAAAGCGACTACTGCGAAGATCTTTGCGGAATCAGTGGATCGGTGATACTTGAAAGGTTGAAAGCCGGAAAAACATTAAAACTGAAGCATCTTGTAAAAAACAAACAATTCGCATAAAAAACAAGCTGCTTAATGAGGAGTAATCCTACAAATAAAAAAAATAAAGGAGAACAACTATGGCGAAGAATGAAGAAAAGAACAGCATGGTGGAAATGAACGAGATGAACGATGTGATGGAAACGAGCAACAATCCCATCGAATCTGAGAAGACCGTTTCAAAAGAAACAGCAGGCAGAGCTGTTGCTTATGTCGCGGGTGTTGTAACACCCTTTGTTGTGATGCTCTTGGTTAAGGGCGTCAAGTGGGTTGTCAACAAGCGCAAGAGCAAGAAAGCAGTCAAAGCCGAAGCGGACGTTGACGAATTTCCCGAATTCGACGAGGAAGAAGTAGCTTAATAAGTTAACCAATGCTGAATATCGGAGGGTGCCATTTAACATGGTGCCTTCCGTTTTTTCTTTATCGAAAGGCGGATTTAATGAAAAAAACGTATTCGTATGACGGTCCGGTGTACAGTTTTAGTACATGTATCGATAAAAGATATTTTGGAATAACGTCAGCCTCCTCGGAAAAAGAAGCTCGTAACAATCTTGCTTTTCGATACAAGATGAGCAAAGGCTTCGAACGGAATTCCAGGATTACTCTTCCTGGAAAAATCAAAGCCGTTTCTTGAAAGGAGATCCTATGGATGAAGTGAAGAAAGACCAGATAAGTAAGAAAGGGGGACCGCAAGGCAATGAAAAAGCGCCTAAAATTGTAAAGAACCCAGTTAAAGTAAAAAAGAAAAACAAGCTTGCGAAGCTAGCGGAGTCGTTTTTTGTAGAGGATATCAAGAGCGTTCTATCATGGGGTGTTACTGAAGTGGCTATTCCCGCGTTAAAAAAGTTGTTCGTAGAGTTCATTGATAATACGGCAAACTCGATGATGTATGGGCATGGATCGGGAGAATACCAAAAACGGAGGTCTTCGGTTGGTAATATTTCATATAGAGAGTTTTACAACACTAGAAGGAATATAAGCGATGCATATGCTATGCGACATACCGAGGTGTACAGCTTTGGAACAGTCGAAGTAGAAACGAAAGAAGAAGCAAAGGATGTTCTGAAACATATGGACGCTAACATCAGAGAATATGGTTTCATAACAGTTGGTCATTTCTTGCAGATGTTGGATGTTCAACCGCGTTCGACAGACTTTAATTATGGATGGACAAGCATTTCGGGAGCGAGAATCATTGGCATTCCAAACGGCGGTTACGAGATATCTTTACCAAAGGTGATGCAAATTGACTGAAACAGTAAACCACCCGTCACACTATCAATCTACAAACGGAATTGAAGTGATAGATGTTATTGCCGCTTTCACCGAAGAATTAAGCGGGATCGTGGCATTTGACATCGGAAATGTTATCAAATACGTTTGCAGATTCTCCAATAAAAATGGAGTAGAAGATCTAAAAAAAGCGAAATGGTATTTGGAACATGCCATAGCAAATTTAGAGGAAGGAACACATGAATAAATTATTCGAAACAGTATCAAATAATATGAGTAGGGCTGGCTTTGAAGTTAGAAAGCATAGCCCGGAAATCTTGACTGGCGTCGGAATTATTAGCATGATTGCCGGTACAATTCTTGCATGCCGAGCAACTCTTAAGGCTAAACCAGTTGTAGAAGATCATAAGAACAAAGTCGTTAAGATTCGTAATACTTACGAAGAAGAAAAAGAAACCGGTTTGTATTCCGAAAAAGCAAGAAATAGAGACATTGCCAAAACATACGCAGGAACTTGCATGGAACTAGCAAAGCTATATGCGTGCCCTGTGATATTGGTAACGGCCTCAATTTGTAGCTTCCTTGGATCGAAAAAAGTATTATCTGATCGAAATGCGGCAACTGCAGCAGCATTTGCGGGTTTAAGCGAAACGCTGCGTGGATATCGCAGGCGAGTGGCTAATGCAATCGGAACGGAAGAGGAACGTAACATTTGGGCGCAGCCGAATCCAGAAGACATTGCCAATGACGCGGGGAATTATAAAGTAGACGAGGATGAAAAAAAGAAAAAGTATACCAAAAAAGGAGCACCGCAAATGGGACCTTATGCCCGGATATTTGATGCGGCAAATCCTGGTTGGGATGATAATCCCGAGTTTACTTTGTACCACCTGAGAGCTGTGCAAGCCGTATGCAACAACACTCTTCAGGCAAAGAAGTTTATTTTCTTAAACGAAGTATATGACATGCTTGGTTATGAAAGAACACGAGCGGGGCAGGTTGTCGGATGGATTTATGATCCAACCGACAGTGCAAAAATTGACTTCGGAATTTATAAGACTGATAATCCGGCAAACGCAAGATTCTTGGATGGCACCGAACAGAATATCATCCTTGATTTCAATGTTGACGGTGTAATTCTTAATGAAATTCCTAAAAACTAAAGCAGGAGGTGCAATAGTTTGACGACAAAAGGAGCAGCATTGATTGGCTTTTTTATCGGTTTTGTGAGCGGCGGTGTCGCCACATATTTTTACCTGAAGAATCAAGAAGAAGTATATGATTATATCCCCGAAGATTCAACCGGCGTAAATCCGATCGAAGTTACCGAAGAGGACGTCGAAACAAATGCGAGGATTATATCGGAAAACTCCTATAGTCATGCATATAACGAGAATGTAGAAAGAACCAAAGACGAAATGGAGAAGGCGAAAAAGGATAAACCTTATGTTATCCCTCCTGATATATTTGGAAATGATACGGAATATAGCAAATTCTCGCTAAAATACTATAAGGACGGCGTTCTTCTTGATGACCAAAACCAACCGTTAGACGATGTTGAAAACGTTATCGGTAGTGATTATATGATGCACTTTGGAGAATTCGAAGAAGACGTTGTCTATGTACGCAATGATGGAATGAAAGCCGATTTCGAAATCCTATTTGTTGATTACGACTTTATGGATTCATAAGTCCGAAATTACAGTAAGGAGTAAAACATATCGAGTTGAAACGTTTATATTTTAAATGGCTTTATCAACTCGTATGCGATGGCCGCGAGATCAAGTCGTACTACCGCTTGCTATCTTTCCTATTCGATTTGGATTTCTATTATCTTATAGATATGGATAGTAATCGGGGCATTGATGGACTTGATCTCCGGTATCGGTTCTGTTATGAAAAAAAGTACGAGTATTCCGAATTAGGTTCGGAATTAGGTGATAAACCATGCAGTGTGCTTGAAATGATGATCGCATTAGCATTACGTTTTGAAGAGCAGATTATGGACGATCCCGATGTAGGAGACAGATTACCAATTTGGTTTCGAAACATGTTGGACAGCCTCGGATTATCGTATATGGATGATCGTCAGTTCAATGAGCAAAGAGCCTATCAGATTATATCGACATTTTTAAATCGTCAATATATGCCAAACGGAAAAGGTGGGCTGTTTTATATTCCAGATTGTCGGAGAGACTTGCGTGATGTTGAGCTATGGTATCAGGCATGTTGGTTCTTTGACAGACAATAAAAGGAGACATAAGAATGAAAGAATTTATTGGAAAGCATCCGTTTTTGGCTTTGATCGCTATCTCGATTGTTTGTGATACAATTTATAACTGTGTCAGAACGATTCGAAATCCGGAAGCAACCAGATCAAATCCAGTTCAGTTCTTCGTTAATACGAAAAAGGAATAAAAGAAAGGGGCTTGATAAATGATTGATTTTTTGAAGATCGCGACCCGCAGCACAAAGCGGGGTGTTATCGAGGTCTATCCGAATTTCATCATTAATAATAAGAGTTCCGATCTTATGATTCGAGGTGGCGACTTCTATGCGGTGTGGTTAGACGACATAAAACTTTGGTCCACGGACGAGCAGGATGTTATCAGCATAGTCGATCGCGAACTGGATAAATTCGCAGAAGAAAACCGTGATCGATTCGACGGTGGAATTAAGGTCTTACATATGTGGGATTCTGAGTCTGGCATGATAGACAGATGGCACAAGTATTGCCAGAAGCAAATGCGCGATTCATTCCACACCCTCGATGAAAAACTGATATTTTCGAACGAAGAAACAACGAAAAAAGATTATGCAAGTAAAAAGCTGGATTACCCATTGGAAGAGGGCAGCTTTGAAGCTTACGATAAAATGATGTCGGTATTATATTCGCCTGAAGAACGACAAAAAATAGAATGGGCTATAGGATCAATTGTGTCCGGCGAATCAAAGAAATTGCAAAAGTTCTTAGTTCTATACGGAGGACCGAGAACCGGCAAATCGACAGTTCTTAACATTATCGAAAAGCTATTTAAAGGATATTGGGCGGCATTCGATGCAAAAGCTCTTGGATCGTCGACCAATGTATTTGCTTTAGAAGCATTCAAGGGGAATCCGCTAGTAGCAATTCAGCACGATGGTGATTTATCTAAGATAGAAGACAATACTAGACTCAACAGTTTGGTTTCCCATGAAACTATGACAGTGAATGAAAAGTATAGATCCACTTACTCTAATCAGTTCAAGGCTTTCCTGTTTATGGGAACGAATAAACCCGTAAAAATCACGGATGCAAAGTCTGGTATTATTCGAAGGCTTATCGATGTTTCCCCAACTGGAAACAAAGTATCGTTTAAAGAGTATCTTTTGCTTATGAAGCAAATAGATTTCGAACTTGGAGCGATTGCATATCATTGTAAAGAAGTATATCTATCGGATCCTAATAAATACGATAATTATATTCCAATTGCGATGATGGGGGCTTCGAATGACTTCTACAACTTCATGCTGGATTCGTTTTACGTTTTCGCAGAAGAAGACGGAACTTCTTTGAAAGCCGCGTGGGAAATGTACAACACATATTGTACAGAAGCAAAAGTTCCTTATCAGATGTCTCAAAGGGTATTTAAAGAGGAGCTCAAGAACTATTTCAAAGATTACAAAGATCGTTGCACTTTGGAAGATGGTTCTCGATCGAGATCCTATTACAAAGGCTTTAAAAAAGACAAATTTGAAGGAAATGATATTTCCGAAACTGTCAAAAAAGAATCCGAAGTGTATAGGATAGAATTCAATACGACTGAATCGATATTTGATAAGGAATGCGGTGATTGTCCCGCGCAGGAAGCATCGGTAAAGGAAACCCCATTGATGAAATGGGACAATGTTAAAACAAAGCTGTCAGATATAGATACTACTAAATTACATTTTGTTAAAGTTCCGCTGGAGCATATAGTTATCGACTTTGATATTCCTGACGAAACTGGTAAAAAGAGTTTCGAAAAGAATCTTGAAGAGGCTAGTAAATGGCCGAAAACGTATGCTGAATTAAGTAAAAGTGGAAAGGGGATTCATCTTCATTATATTTATACTGGAGGGGATCCAAATAGTCTCAGCAGGGTTTACGATGATCACATAGAAGTGAAAGTATTCGCCGGTAAAAGCTCTTTAAGACGCAAGCTAACAAAATGTAATGATATTCCGATAGCTACAATCAACTCTGGTTTACCATTGAAAGGAGAAAACAAGATGGTAAATTTCAAGGAGGTTAAAAGCGAACGTTCTTTGAGGATCCTCATAAAGCGTGCGCTCAATAAGGAGATACATCCAAACACGAAACCGAATGTAGACTTTATCTATAAAATCCTAGAAGAAGCCTCTAAAAGTGATTTAAGCTATGACGTTTCGGACATGAAACGTTCGGTAATAGCATTTGCCGGCAGTAGCACAAATCAATCTGAGTATTGTCTGACTTTGTGTACGAAGATGAAATTCAGGTCAGACAAAGAGGATTCGGCCATCAATAATAATTCTTCAAAACTGATATTTTACGACGTTGAGGTTTTTCCAAATCTGTTCTTAGTCAACTGGAAAGTTCAAGGAGAAGGGAATCCAGTCATTCGTATGATCAATCCAACTCCAGCAGAAATAGAAGAATTAATACAATACAGATTGGTCGGATTCAACTGTAGGAGGTACGACAATCATATTCTTTACGGACGGTTAATAGGGTATACCAACGAGCAACTATACGATCTATCTCAAAGGATAATTAACGGCGAACCAAATTCATTCTTCGGAAAAGCTTATAACATATCCTTTACTGACGTATATGATTTCTCATCTAAAAAACAGTCACTCAAAAAGTTCGAGATAGAATATGGGATTCATCATAAAGAACTTGGACTTCCATGGGACAAACCCGTTCCCGAAGAAAAATGGCGTGAAGTTGCAGAATACTGTGATAACGATGTTATAGCGACAGAGGTTGTCTTTAACAAACGACACGACGATTTCGTAGCAAGAGAAATACTAGCATCTGTTGCCGGGATGTCTGTAAACGACACGACTAACTCACTTACAACCAGGATCATATTCGGTAATGATCGCACTCCCCAGGGCAGCTTTAATTATCGCAATATGGGTGATATTTCAACCGTTGATGAAAACTTAGACTTTGGTGAGTATACCAAGTTTAATAAAGACGGAAGGCCAGTGTTCCCCGGATATGTCTACGATAAAGGCAAATCGTTCTATCGTGGCGAAGAAGTAGGCGAAGGCGGTTATGTGTATTCTGAGCCTGGAATGTACACCAATGTTGCACTGCTCGATATCGCATCAATGCATCCAAGCAGTATAGTTGCTGAAGAATTATTTGGTCCTAAGTATACTGCTAGATTCAAAGATATTTTGGATGCGCGTATAGCAATCAAGCATAAAGAGTTTGACAAAGCGAGACTCATGTTAAACGGGGTACTTGCACCATATTTAACGGATGCGGAATCTGCGGCAGGATTAGCCCAGGCGTTGAAGATCGCCATTAATTCAGTCTATGGACTCACATCGGCGAGATTTGAAAACCCGATGCGCGACATTCGCAACGTTGATAATATCGTGGCTAAGCGAGGAGCGCTCTTTATGATCAACCTCAAACACGAAGTTCAAGAACGAGGGTTTACTGTAGCGCATATTAAAACAGACTCGATAAAAATACCGAATGCAACTCCGGAGATCATTAAGTTTGTAATGGACTACGGTAAAATGTATGGATATAACTTCGAACATGAGGATACTTATGACCGAATCTGCCTAGTTAATGATGCTGTGTATATTGCTAAATACAGTAAAGCGCACATCGATAAAGCAACCGGTAAAGAAGTATGGTGGACAGCAACTGGAACCCAGTTCCAAATCCCATATGTATTTAAAACTCTATTCAGCAAAGAAGACATTGAGTTTCAGGATATGTGTGAAACAAAATCCGTTACAACCGCATTATATTTGGACATGAATGAAAAGCTTGACAACGGAGAGCATGATTATCATTTCATTGGAAAAGTCGGTTCGTTTTGTCCAATAAAACCTGGGTGTGGCGGCGGTCTTCTGCTAAGAGAAACAACAACAAAAACGGGAGAAATTGGTTACGCATCTGCCGTGGGAGCAAAAGGATTTCGATGGATGGAATCCGAGATGGTTAAGGAATTGGACAAGCAGGATTGCATCGACCGGTCCTATTATAATCAACTGGTGGATGAAGCAGTAAAAGACATTTCAGAATATGGCGACTTTGAATGGTTCGCCGGATAAGGAGAAAAGATGAACTATAAACCCATTAAAAACATTCAGATGACAAATCTTGCTAGGCGGGACATAATGTTCCGCAATTTTTCTGGCAGGCCAGGAAGGTTCAACAAGAACGGAGATAGGACATTTTGCGTGCGCATCGATAATCCAGATGATGCCCAGAGTCTCAATGAAGAGGGATGGAACATTAAGGTTCTTGCGCCTCGAGACGAACTTGAAGAGCCTGTACATTATTTACCTGTGGCGATCTCTTTCAACAAGTATCCCGCACACATTTATCAGCATACCGGCAAGGTAGTAACTGAACTTAACGAATACAATATCGGCAATCTTGATGATGTGGACATTTTGTCCGTGGATATTGTAATTCGCCCCTATCAGTATGAGCGTGATGACGGATCCACAGGCGTCAAGGCTTATGTGAAATATATGCATGTCACCGTGGAGCAAGATCCGTTCGCTTATAAATATGCTCAGGAAGAGAATCCTTCGGAGAATGTACCATGGTAAGCAGGAATAGCAGAGCATATAAAATCGGAAGGATTCTTGGAACTATTATTTCGTTGCTTGCAATTGCACTAATTGGGCGGGTAATTTGCGGGCTTGGATATCGATTCATTTGTTGGTTGTTCGAACTTTGAAAGGAGTTTAGATGAATAGTAATCAGCTAAAAAGCTTTATTAGACGGCACGGGCCTGATATTTTGTCAGGCCTTGCAACCGTTGGCGTTGGCGTTACGGCATGGCTTTCCGGTCGTGCTGCTGTCAAAATTAGTGATAATGAAAGACACAATCTCCCTGCAAATAAAAAGGATCGGTTTAAACAAACTTGGAAGTATTATATTCCTCCTGTGTTGTCGGGACTTTTAACCGTGGCAGGTATATGGGGATCTAGAAAAATGTCAGCGGGACAGCTTTCTTCTATGGTCGCGGCTACTGGTTACCTCGTGGCAAGTAGAAACAAAATTGCCAAAAAAATAGAAGATGCAAATTCCAGATTTGCCAACTTGGAACGTCCGGTATCCGTTGAAGAGACTGGGAAGGGTGACATTTTGTGCCTGGAAGCCTTTTCCGGGAGATGGTTCAGATCCTCAGAAGAAGCTGTCAATGATGCAATTCGCGACCTCGATACGGTGTACCATCACGATTTTGAACAGCATGGATTTGCTTACGCCGGATTAAATGATTTATATTCTTTACTCGGTATTCAAACTACTTACTTTGGTGAGCAAGTCGGATGGTGCAATGAAATTAACGGAGATCATATTTACTACGTTTCTCACTATCTTGAATTCGAAGGTGTTGGAATGGTTCTTGTAATTGAACCGAGTGATCAGACAATGCCGGAAATGTGCTATATGGAATATTGAGGAGGGTTATTCTATGGAAACAATTAAGTATATAAGAGTCGAGCCCAATCATGCGGCACAGATCATGGTAAGCAGTATAACCGATATGAATGCAATGATTGGAATTCGTCCCGGTGATATTCTCGGCGACAACTTCACGAAATACGCATTTGGTAATCAGATTATCTTGAGTAACAAAAAAGCCGGAGAATTTGATTTGCCGTTTAATCGTTATGTTCGTTTAGCCCCGGATCAGTTTGTACTTATTCCGGGTAGTTTTGTAATACTGAACGAAAATGAGAACGGGTATTGTTCTCTTACACAGGAAGAAATCAATTTCTATATGACCACTTTCATGCGACCGCATAAGTTTATTGTGATTGGCAGCAAACTGTTTATATTTGAGATTCGAAGTGAAACCGAAATGAATCTTATCCGCGCTCTTGATATTCAGCAAAAGGATCAGTCAGAAAATGAATAACACGAGAGAAGTACGATTTGATGAATGGTGTCCGAAATGTAAAAATGCTGACACCCCGGAAACCGATGATCCTTGCAACGGTTGTCTGCAACAGGGATGGAATATAGATTCTCACCAACCTGTGAATTTCAGAGAAAAGGAATAGTACAATGTCGGTGGAATTATACGCGTACCAGCTCGATGCTGTGAAACGAATGAAAAACGGATGCATCCTTTGCGGTGGGGTTGGTTCCGGTAAGTCGAGAACCGGTCTGGCATATTACTTCTCGCGTCAAGGCGGCGTTGTTGGGGGAATAAACTACTGTCCTATGCGAGAGGATCCGCCTCCCAAGGATCTGTACATTATAACGACAGCCAGAAAACGCGATACAATGGAGTGGGAAGGGGAGCTAGCACCCTTCCTACTCTCTACCGACCCAAACTCTAGCTACTATAAGAACAAAGTTGTTGTTGATTCCTGGAACAATATTAAGAAGTATGTAGAGGTGAAAGATTCTTTCTTTATATTTGATGAGCAGAGAGTTGTCGGATATGGTGTTTGGACTAAATCATTTCTGAAGATATCTAAAAATAACGAGTGGATATTAATGTCTGCTACACCCGGGGACACTTGGATGGACTATATCCCCGTATTTATTGCAAACGGGTTTTACAGAAACAAAACTGAGTTTTGCAACGAGCATGTAGTATGGTCCGCGCATCGAAACTTTTATCAAGTATCAAGATATCTGAACCAAGGACGTCTCATGAAACTTCGAAATAGTATTCTGGTTAATATGGATTTCAAAAGGGAAACAATACCGCACAACATCGACATTTATACCGAGTATGACAAGGTTGTCTACAAAGATATTTGCCGCAACAGATGGAATCCGTGGGAGCAGCAGCCGATAAAAACAGCTAGCGAATTCTGTATGGCTTTGAGAAAACTGGTAAATACGGATGAAAGTCGACAGGCAGCCCTTTTGGAAATCATAGCAAAGCATCCAAAAGCTATTATATTCTACAACTATAATTACGAACTCAATATATTAAGAGGCCTTAATTATGGAGACGGATTCAAAATTGCTGAGTGGAACGGACAAAAACATGATCTGATTCCGGTCGGAAATAGATGGGTGTATCTTGTGCAGTATTCTGCCGGTGCTGAAGGATGGAACTGTATCACGACAGATACAATTATATTCTACTCCCAGAACTATTCTTATCGAATAATGGCGCAGGCTTCGGGTAGAATTGACAGACTTAACACCCCATACACCGATCTGTTCTTCTTCCATTTAAAGTCAAGAAGCGGAATTGATCTAGCAATTTCTCATGCTATTAGTAGAAAGAAGAAATTCAATGAGTCCACGTATGTAGATTTGCCGGGGCATATATGGCGAAGAATGAAATGATATTTGAAAGGAGAATTATGTAAATGGCGGAAATACAAAATGCTAAAATAGTCAACACGTCGCTTGGAGTGGAAGATCATGGTATATTCACCTGCTGTTTAACTCTCGAAGGTGCTGGTTGGGGCTGCGGTTTTGGCGGATATGCTTTAGACACGTGGGATGGGACCAAACGTGAACGGGTTGGTACGGCAATAGGATTTAATGCGATAATCAAACTAATGAAAACCCTCGATGTCGAAAACTGGGAGGAGCTAAAAGGCAAACTGGTCCGAGTTGAAACCGAGGGCTGGGGAGGGAGAATTACCAAAATAGGCCATATAATCAAGAATCAATGGTTTAGCTTTGAAGAATTCTTCGAAAAGGCGAAAGTGGAGGAAAACGATGCTTAAGCGAATCCTGTAATTTATATTTTAGTCACTGAACCGACCGTTTCGATCCTTGTTCGAATATTACTCGGTCTTGTTATATTTCCACCCGAGAGAAAAAGATCGCGAAAAAAACAGGATACTTAATGAGAGAAAAGCTTAGAGTGCGTTGGGTATAGCACGCCTAAAAGGAGGAACGGAGTTCGAATCCCGTTAAGCTTTTCTCTTTATTTTTCTATTCAGGAGGGCGTAAATATGGAAAAAGAAGAATTAAAGACCATCCTTAATAACCACATTAAATGGTTGAACGGGAATCCTGAAGGTGCTCGTGCAGACCTGCGGGGTGCAGACCTGTGGGGTGCAGACCTGCGGGGTGCAAACCTGTGTAATGCAGACCTGCGGGGTGCAAACCTGTGTAATGCAGACCTGCGGGGTGCAGACCTGCGGGGTGCAGACCTGCGGGGTGCAAAAAATATCAAAGACGTTAACTGGAACGTTATGACGAGCTGTTTTGCGCTGGCGTGTCCGGAAGCCGGATCTTTTATCGGATGGAAAAAAGCGAACGATTTTATTGTTAAGCTGAGAATTACAGAAGATGCACTTCGTTCAAGTGCTACAACAAGAAAGTGCAGATGCAGCAAAGCTGAAGTTCTAGCCATCGAAACAATCGAAGGAGACAAGGCGGAAGTGAATGAGGTGTCCTCGAACTATGACTCTTCTTTTAAATATCGAATCGGAGAAACGGTCGAGGTTGATGATTTTGATACGGATCGTTGGAATGAATGTTCTTCTGGAATCCACTTTTTTGTAACTCGAGAAGAAGCCGTGAGGTGGTAACAAATGACAGAAAATTCTTTCGAAGATTATTTAGTCGATCGTGGTGACGGACTCGAAGGACAAATCGAAAGATTCTTGGTCGATTTAACTCTCGGACAGTATAAGGAACATGATATTTCGATAGTTAGGGATATTATGGACAGCATCGAAAATATCCTTTCAAAACAAGGCTTCGAGCTCTGCGACCCGTATTATTTTTACGATGATGTTAACGGCGATCGCACACCATGCTATGAAGAAATGGACGAAGCGCGAGAAGACTTTTACTGCAAATGTAAAGAATGTCCATTCAGAAAAAAAGAAGGTACTAATGGGCCTGTAGCGCAGTAGGTTAGCGCTACCGCCTCATAAGCGGTTGGTCCTCGGTTCAAGTCCGAGCAGGCCCACCAAACGCCCTCCGAGATCTTTGGATTGCCGGTGAAAACTCGATCCCTTCGGAGATATGAGAAAGGCACATTTACTGTTAGAAAGGACTATTATGGACGATAGAACGATTAATATTATTCTTATTGTAAAAAGTTTTAACACTCTCTCAGATGTAAAAAAGTACATCGCGATATATATGGGCGAGGAATGTAGAATGCCATCTGACATTTATAAAGGAGCAGTTCTGTATAGCGTGGTAGTAGAAGCATATCTGGATTATCTAAATTGCGCCGAGCATGAACGCGCTATTGGATGTGTGCGGAGGTTTTTCAACAACGAATGCCCAAAAGACGACGTTGACAGAATGCTGACCGCCCTTCGATTTATTCGTGTTGCCGAACGCGATGAGTATGGCAATATTCGACCAATTGATACATGGCATAGCACGTATTATACACCTCGGATTAATGATTGGGCTAATAAACATTATTCTGCGGATCAGTCCGTTATCTGAATCGCGATGTTTTCATCGACCATTATAGGAAAAGGAGGTATTAAAACATGAAAAAGATTTCCAAACAAACTAAGGCAATGATTATGGTCGGAGCCGGCGGAATGGTCCTTGGGATTGTCGGAACAATCATCGGGGTTAAGTGTATCGCAAATGGTAAGTATGCGAATAACGGGACGTGTACGCTATATCTAAAAGAAGAAAAAGTATCTGTTAAAGATTCGGATGTAGCAGATCTCATCCGAAAGCATACTAAGCCGATCGATAGGCTTAACTATAAAAAGATGATCGCTGCGACAATCGCGGCACAGGATATTCTGGCAACTGACAATATGCCGGAGAAAAAGAACTGGAGACTCAATTTCAAGAATAAAAACCTTTGGCTAAAAAGATTAAGCCCTTCATCGGGGCTTTTTCTTTTTATATTTGATTAAGGAGGCAATAATGAAGTACAAAAAGAAACCCGTGGTTATCGAAGCCGTTCAATGGACAGGAAAGAACCTCGATGAAATTAACAGGTTTGCTGACAATTCGACTTTGGTTCGCTATCTGGATAACGAGCTTTGTATTTACACACTAGAAGGCGTTATGACGGCATCAATCGGCGATTATATTATCAAAGGCATAGAAGGCGAATTCCATCCATGTAAGCCGGACATCTTTGAAAAAACATATGATAAAGTAGAATGATATTTTTAAAAATCGTTTTTGCATATCTGCTTTATTCTATTTACATCATCTGCCGATTTGTATTCTGGATCATCATTGCCGCATTCATTCTAATTATACCATATACAATCATTCGTTTATTATTTGAAAAGGAGAAATAAAATGGATAAAAACAAGAATATGGACCTGAAAGTCGCTACTGATTACATTGAGAATTCTGAAAAAATGAACAATGCCGAACCCAAAGAAGGCGATACCAATAAGATCCCTTCGATCGACGAACAGATTGAATCTCTCGAAATGGAACTCGAAGCTCTCATTCGCTTTGGCAAAGAGAAAAAGGCATATCTCGAGAAGAAGATCACGGAACTCAGAGAACGAAAGGCTATGGAAGACGCAGGAGAAATGATCAGATCTTATAGAGCGAGCCTTTGTTCTACCGGTATTTCCGAAGATGCTGTTGACGAGCTCATCGTTGATATGCTCAGGCAGGGTTTGGGTATGCCGGCAAAAGCAACAACGAGAGCGAAGTTTTCGAGAACTGACTCCATTGATGCTCTCCGGAACCTGTTTGTCGATCCGGACTTCGGTGCAAAGAAATGATCGTTGCCGTTGATTTTGACGGCACTTTGTGCGAGAGCCAATACCCTGGGTGCCGGCTGCCCAAATTACGCCCTCCTTAATGTTCTCAGGCAGCTTAGAAACAGCGGAGAGATAGAACTGATCCTCTGGACTTGCAGAGTCGGAGAACCTCTTAAATTCGCTGTAGAATGGTGTAAAGAGCAAGGTGTTGAGTTCGACGCAGTAAACGAGAATCTCCCCCGGATTATTGAACAGTTCGGGGGAGACAATCGTAAGATTTATGCCGATGTTTATATAGACGATTTAGCTGTTGATTTCTCAAAAGATACCTTGATAAAACTGCTAAATAAGTATGTTGCCTTTTTTGAAATCGACATCGAAGGGCGCGAGAGAGCATACATCGAATGTTTAATTAGAAACTATATAATGGAGAAAAGCTATGCTTTACGAAAAGATTGATATTCCTGCCGAAGCAATTAATCGTATTGACCCGAATTTAATGGCAATAGCCTTAATCGTGATGTTTGTATGCGGACTTGTCATGATGCTATTTTACATGCCGAGGACTAAAACGATATGTAAGCTCGAACAAGATAATGCCGAATTGAAAACTCAGCGCGACAAGTTCATTAACGAATTGAGCATTGAGCTAATTAAAAATGGTCACACAGATCAAGAAGTTGCAAGTATGATTATGGATATCAAAAGCGATTACGAAGAAAAACTAAAAAAGCAAGAAGGAAGAACGAAACAGGCCTCCAAGCGATCGGAGGTCTTTGCTATTTTTGGAGAAAAAATGAGGAGGGCTTCATGAAATGGGCGTTCGAAAACTTAACATGACATGGGATATATCGCCTCTTATAGATGACCCGGATGCCGTTGTTGAAGCGTTCTACACCGTCGGATGTCCGCATTGTGCTACACCCGAGTCCGGGCGAATTCTCGACATGGATAAAAACGATTACGACCGTTATCTATTATATTTGGCTAGCTTTCTGCACGATGTAGAAACGCCTGCAGATGGAGAAGAAAAAGAGTCACCTTTTTCTTTTGAAATATGGACAATGTGCGGTTGCCCTAAAACTTATATTCGCGGAATCAAAGTTGAAGGTAATAACTATCTGGAACTTATAAACGAAAAAGGTGGCATCGTTGGATATATAAATATTGACGAAAGGATGGCTTCTTACATTGCTGAGGGAATCGCTAGCGGCAGATTTAAGGTGTCTGCCAGAAGAACAGAAGAGAAAACCGGAAACGAGAACGTATGACAGAAATGTGACACTTATTGAATTTCTGCAAAACGCAGGCAATAATGCCAACCATCATTTCTTTATCCAAGCTCAATTTCCAGATGGAAGTGTTGTGGATCTCAAATACAAATTTGCAAACGAAATAATAACCCCCGCCAGATTTAACAAGTATCTCGGTAATTTTCTTACGGATATCATTAATGTTTTAGACGACGGTGGATTTGGAACTTTCATCATAATCGGAGAGGAAAACTAAAGTGCAATTTGTCAGTTCTTTAAACGAATTCGAGGCCCTTTTGGGAAATTCGATTGATGTTTGCGTCATTGATGTAGAAGGAAATCCATATCGGAATGTTATCAGGATGCATTCTTTTCTCGATTTTGATAAAGTTGGCATGATAGAGGTTAAGCCTCAACTGTGCTATATAGACGATTTCCTAAAGCAGCGTGATATATTTAAAACAATCTGGGATTATGTATCCGAATTCTCGTCATTTAAGATCCCAATGCAAGACGAAGATCCAATCGAGCAGATGTATCTCGAGGCTGCATACGAACGAGGGTTTTCTCAGGCAGATAATTACGCAGACACGTGTATTCTAATGAAACCTTCTGAAATTGATCAATTAATAAAACTTGATTCGGGAATCTATGTAGTGGGGTTTGTAGATGAAGAAAAAACATCACAAAGTACAAGTAATGACGGAGGAAGACTGCAGGCGTGACGACGAAATGATGCGAGAAAAACGTTGTCGGCAAGCATTAAAGAACAAGGAGCTTAGCTTCATCGATTGGTGGGCTTATAACTATATCAAAGAAAGCGAGGAGGAAAATAGTGAAACACATAGTAACTGATATGTTTACAGTGGAAGTGACTGTAAAGTATGAACATGATGAGGATCCTGCGAGAGACGAACTCATGAGCGAATCAGACTATGAGAACATGTTTACGCATCTCGACGAGATCTCTGCGGGTCAGATCAGATCGTTTGATACTGCAAAGGTATCCGAACTCAAACATTTTATTACAGAAGAGAACTAATCAGTTTTATATTTGAAAGGAGAAAAAAACATGAGAACTGCTAGAACTATTTTGATCACCTTGGCCACCATTATTATTCTCGGACTGCTTACATGCGCTCTGTGCTGCAGAACAGTTCCTACTGGGTATACTGGTATTCTGACAACTTTCGGTCGTGTTGAAGACAACACTGTATCGGCAGGCGCACATTTTATTGCCCCGTGGCAAAAAATTGTCAAGTTAGATAATCGAACTCAGAAAGTCACTATCGAAACACAAGCTTTCTCTTCAGACATCCAGCAAGTTGATATTCAGCTTTCTGTGAACTTTGTAATTGACCAGAACACGGCACAGAATCTGTACAAAACAGTAGGCGCTGAATATTACGAAAACGTTGTATTCCCTAGGATTCTTGAGAATACCAAGTCCGTGTTTGCTAAGTATTCGGCAGAAGATCTCGTCAATAATCGCCAGACACTTTCTGATGAAATTCGAGTAATGCTTGCTGACGATGTGAGCGAATACGGTATTACAATCACCAACCTCTCCGTAGAGGATATTGATTTTACTGATGCCTTCACAAATGCTGTCGAACAGAAGCAGGTTGCACAGCAGAACAAACTCGCGGCTGAGACAAAACAAGCTCAGCTTACCATGGAACAGAAGGCTGCTGCGGAACGTCAGGTAATTGACGCACAAGCCGCTGCCGATGTTGCAAAAATTCAAGCGGAAGCAGATCTCGAAGTAACGAAGATTCAGGCAGACGCGGCTGAATATGCTGGCCAGAAGGAAGCAGCAAAGAATAAGGCTATTTCGGAGTGGCTTACACCGGATCTTATCAAGTATTATCTTATTCAGCAGTGGGATGGAAAACTTCCTCATTACGCACTCAGCGGAGACAGCAGTGTTCTTTTGAGCTTAGCAGAGTGAAGGAGTAATTGATATGGGAGATAGGGCGGTTATAACCACAGAACAAAACTTTAAAAAGAATGGGGTCGGCATTTATCTCCACTGGTATGGTGAACCGTATTATGTTCGAGGCTTTTTAGAATACGCTAAGCTTAAAGGGTATAGGCCACCCGATGTCGACAGCTATGGATTTGCACGACTCTGTCAAATCATTGGTAATTATATCGGCGGCGGACTGTCATTAGGAATCGATCGACTCAGAGAACTCGACACAAATAACGGCGACAATGGTGTTTACATCATCAAAGGCTGGGATATTGTGAAAAGAGAGTATAACTGTGTAAATAGCCGAGAAGATACTATTCCGTTAACCGAAATTGATATTCGCCAACCGTTAAAAGAACAACTCGGAACTGAATATTTACTTGCGGATCTTGTACCGGTTTCGGAACTGAAACTTGGAGACGAGGTTTGGATGTATGAATTACAATCTGGTGATCATCCGCAGACATATACTGTTGCCGGATTTGGAGAAGATACTGTAATCAATGGACATAACGTGAAAGGAGTTCCGTTTATCATGATGTACCATTCGGATGTGTGCCCAACTCGCAGAAATATTAACAACTATCTTTTTGATAGTCACTATCGAATAAGACGCTAAAAATGTCTGTAGACGAGATAGCGTAAATGAAACTGAAGGAGGTTTGCTAAAAACATTCCTCCTTCTTTTTTTTTTTAAAAAATTTT
>ERZ842401.2515-NODE-2515-length-24453-cov-5.659398_pt1 | contig 24453 bp, 10 predicted proteins | sample MGYA00521270_ERZ842401 | MGnify/ENA primary metagenome ERZ842401 (study PRJEB31892, sample SAMEA3878208) | bioreactor metagenome | biome: Moose rumen | place: Sweden | collected 2011-10 | study: EMG produced TPA metagenomics assembly of the PRJEB12797 data set... | reverse complement strand
ACGCCCCGAGTGGACTTTCACCACAGATGTATAACATGCCCGTCGTACACAAAAAAGAGCCGTTCCAAGCTTGAAACGACCCTTTTATATTGAGCAAAATATAGTAATCTTTTACTTAACCACAACTTTGCGGTTGCCCACGATGTAGATGCCGCGTGGCAGGTTGCGAGTAGCCTCAGCAGCCTTCACATTGCTTCGCAAGAGTTGGCCTTGAGCGTTGTAAACGTTAACAAGGTCGTTGTTGCCATCAATGTCGATAGTACCGATAGCGGTAGGAGCATCGGGCAAGCGCAGGGCATAACCTAAGTAGTTCTGGAAATCATAGTCATAGTCCATAGTATGGATTCCGGCTCTAGTGTTCCATGGCTCCTTGATGTTGATGGCACAGCGTACCTCGTAGCGCTTGCCGTTCTGCAAGGTGTTGGAAGCAGCACCCCAAGATGTATCGAGAGTCAAGCTCTGACCCTGAACACCACCATCGGGAGAATAAGCACGCAGAGCGCCATCGCTGGAGTTCCAGTATCCCACTACGTCGATAACCTCGTTAACCTGGGGTGCGAAGACATCGCTCAGGTAATATTTGGTAATCTCATAAGAGACGGTACTCTCGGCAGCCTCAGGGGCCTCGGTGATAGTGAGAACTGGGTTGAGACCCATGCCACTAAGCACACCCTTAACAGTCTTGCCCTTCAAGGTAGAGTTATTGTAAATCTGACCGAAGACATCGTTGTCGGCAGCGGTAACCATGAGCCAGTTGCCCTCACCGTCGGTGAGGAACGCGTTGTTGGCATACTCGGCATAGTCGGCTACAGCGAGGTCGTTGCTGATGGTGTATTCCTCGCCATTCACACCAGTCTCAAGGAGCTCGGCGAGGGTGATGCCACTCTCGTCGGCGAGGGTGGTAACCTCAATCTGGTTAGACCAACTGCTCTCCTTATTACCTTCATATACAGCCTTCACGTCATAGATGTAGGTAGTCTCAGGCTCGAGACCGGTAACGGTATAGCTGGTAGCAGTGATGCCCGGGAAGAGCATCTCGCCGTCGGCCTTGAGGGCAGGAGCTGCAGCAGTGGCGGTTAAGTCGCCGGCATAAATCTCAACGTTGGTGAGAACCACACGGTAACGACGAGTGCTGGTGCGGAACGAAACAGTTTGTCCTGTTGTAGCATTGCAGTCGAGCACTACAGTATATTCAGTGCCAGTGGTGCCATAAGGAACCGAAACATATTGTTGGTTGGTAGTTTCGCTGTTCATGCTCACATACAGAGTTGAGGGCGAATAGGTGCTGTTGTAAGAATAAGCATTGAACTTAACAGTCACCTTGCCATTGCTGTTGGTGAGGTCAAGTTGCGGACTTACCAAGCTTCCGGCATAGCTGCTAGAGCCAAGTTGCAAACCACCACTACGCTCATAGACTCTCGAGCCTGTCCAGCCAGCGTTCTGCATATAGTTGTCAAGAGTGCTACCCAAGTCGGTGCTGCCGTCAGCATTGGTGAATCCCGAGAAGTCCTCACTCAAGAGCAAGGCGACTTCGGGAGTCTCGGGTTTAGGCATCACGCGCAAGGTGTAGCTTGTAGCGCCGTCGCAGGCGTTCCAGTTGGCGGTGAACGATGTGGCTGTCACGTCGGTAGCCTCGGTAGCTACAGGAGTCTCAATACTCTCGATAGTAGTCTTGAAGCCAATCTCATAGAGATAAGAATAGTCGTTATAAACAGCTACCTTGTAAATCTTGCTTGGATCAAGCTCCTTAGAGGTAAGTACCTCGGTAGTTGAATACATGGTACTGGTCTGGGTATCATAAGCAGTGGTGCTTGGGGTGATACTGCCGTCTTCATTGAGAGTACACTCATAAACGTACATCTTCAATGGATAAGAAGAACCGCGGTTGTAAGCATATTGCTTAACCTGTGTACAGTTAGTCACGAAGAAGTTCTGATAATCCTCGGTCCAATCGGCGACATAGCTGGTAGCACTGCCGAAATAAGCATCATCGCCCAAGAACACATCATTAGCCGCCCAACTCTGTGAGCTGTTCTTTACTGTGCTGGTGCTGAACCACTTCTGCTTGTTGTCGCTATAGTTCAGGTTCACGCCATAGTTGGCAACAGTGAGCCAAGCGCAACCATCACTTGGATACTCGGTGTACTTATAGAGATTTGGCAAGCTGGTGGTGTTCCATCCTGCCTCGTCGATGGTGGCATACTTGGCAATGTTGAGGTAAGCGTCGCTGGCTGTGCCACCGTCGTTAGCCTGAGCAGAGAGTGCTACGGTCTTGGTCTCAGCGCCGTTGCTGGCGATGGTGAGCGAACCAGTGAAGTTCCCCTCCTCGGCTGAGCTGAACGAAACGGTTACGGGTACGCCATTGGCTGCGTTGGCAGCAGTGATAGTGGTTGGCGACACGCCGAACACGCCGTTGTTGTCGTTGAGGGTTATTGTCACATCGTTAGTCAGGAACAGACCAGTAACATTCACTGTCTTGGTAACTGTAGATGACAGGTTTGCAGCGAAGTCGAGCGATGCGGGGTCAACGGTGATGGTTGGCACCTTAGCCTGAGCGGTACCACTCACGTTCACTGTCACGCTCTCGGCATCGGTGCTCGAGAGGGTGAGGTAGGCGTTAGCAGAGCCTACTGCGGTAGGTTTGTAGGTGACTGTCACCTGCACGCCATTGGCTGCGTTGGCAGCGGTGATAGTGGTGGGGCTTACTGTGAAATAGCTCGAGCCTTGCTTAGAGATGGTGATGTCGCCCTCAAGATTGGTACCTGTCACTGTGAAGGTCTTGGTGTAGGTCTCGTCCACGTAGCCCTCAAACGCGAGGGTGTTTTGGTCAACGCTAATTTGTGGACCAAGGGCTCCAGCGGGAGGCGCGATGCCTATGATCATAGCCTCACCATAGTTGAAGGTGTAAGAGCCACCGCCCTGTCCAGTAGAGTTGTTGCCGGTGGTGAAGTTGTGCAGAGTGCAGTAGCCGTTGTCTTCGCCACTCCATCCCCAGTTCACGTAGTATTTGCCGCTAGTGTCGCAACCAAACACGTTGAAGGCGTGGCCTCCTGCCGATGGGTCGCTGGCAAGATATTCGATTGGGCGACCGGCATGCAGCTCGGCGAGCATCCATTCGTTCCACTGTGAATCGGTGTAGTTCTGGTTGCTTCCTGCATATCCTGTGGTGAGAGTGAGCAGCTGGGCATCGGTGTAACCCATAGTGAGGCAAGCCTGATGAATCTCATCGTCATAGGCACCACTACCGCTAGTAGTGTACTGCATGTTGCAGGCCTGGCCCACATAGCGCATCAGCCACGACACGGCCTCGGCCTGGGTATTGTTATAGGTGTAGTTGGTGGGACCGGTATATTCATCGAGCATGTTGTCCCAGTCGGCAGCCTTCTCCTCGAGAGCAGCTGCGGTAAGACCTCCGCTTACCGAAACTTTAGACAACGCGGGATAGGTCTTGGGCCATTTATAGATGTAGAAGCACATACTCAGCGAGGTGGCGGGGCAGCCGGTGTAGGCGTGCGTACTGCCACTGGTGGGAGTGTGGTTGTAGTAAGGTGCGCCCTGGTCCCAGTTGGCATTTGTCAGCGGAGCGACAGCAGTGGTCGCCTTTGGCGTATAGCCATTGGGCTTGAGAGTGCCGGCCTTGAGACCGTCAATCTGGTATTTGTACTTGTTCAACAGCCACTGCATTGCGGGTGGGATATTGTCCAAGTTCACATTTCCCTCCTCGCCGTACATCAGGATTTCGGGAGCCAAGTCGTCACCGGCGATAACCACATAGGCTTTGTCGGTGTTGAAGATGTAGTAGTCCACAGCTTCGGGTTTTGCTACTGAGGCCTCAGCCTTTACGAGCTTGAGGTTGGCAGTGGCGGCGGCTTTGAGGCGGCCGTTTGCCACTTGCTTGGTCATGAATGACCTTGCCTTGCTTTGCGCGGTAGCCAAGTCGATGTCGGCTGCCTGCATTTGCGTCGCCATGCACAGCAATAGTGCCAATGACGACAGCATTGTCAGTCGTTTTAGTAATTTCATTTAATTGAAAGTTTAGTTAATAATATAGTTGTTTTATAAATCTTTACTGCTTAGGCATACATTTTCAAAAGCCGCCAAAGTTAGAAAAAATATTTCTTTCAAGCAAAGTTTTCGCGTTTATTTCAATAATTGCACATTATTTCTCAACAAAAAAGCTGACGAGTAAACAAGCTGATGAACAAACAAGCTGACGAGCTAACAAGCTGACAAGCTAACGAGCTGACGAGCCAAGTGAATCCGAGCAACAAACAGCGCGATGCGCGGCAAACCAGCAAAGCGACAAAACCCATTGCCTTGTCAGCTTGTTCCTTGTTAGCTTGTCAGCTTCCTTGTCATTTTCGAGCGTGAGCATTTTATGCAAAAAAGCGCCCTGTTGAGGACGCTTTTTTGTGAATATGGGTTGATAGTATTAGTTATCAATTCCGAGCAGGATGTTATAGACAAATGTGACGTCGTTGGTAGTGATCTCGCCATCACCGTTCTGGTCGCCGTTCACCATGTCGGTATCGTCGCCATTGAGCAGCCAGTTGTAGAGAACAGTGATATCGACGGTAGTCACCTCGCCATCGCCGTTCACGTCGCCAGCAACAGTCGAGCCCCCAGCAAGAGTGGTGAAGATGGTCGATGCTGTCCAAGCAGTGGTGCCATATTCATTCTTGCCTTGAACTTGAGCCTCATAGGTAGTTGCGGGAGTCAGTCCAGTGATGGTGTAAGGACTAGTCACGTCATATACATAGTTCCACTGCGCACCTGGAATAGTGGTGAGAGTGAGAGCGTCAATGAACATGAAATCTTTGTCGGTGCAGTCATAGTGACGGAAGGCGATATAACCGGCTTGGTCTTTATAACTGCTCAGGTCAATAGTCACTTCGGTCCAAGAGGCCACATTGGGCGACTGCATATCATCGGTAACGGGCACAAAATCACTGATGGAATTACCGGTAGTTGAAACGTAAATGCGGTAATTCTCCTGGTAATTCTTGCCGTCGTCCATGATATAATATTTGAGTATTCCACCCAAATTCTCAATTTGAGGACTGATTAACCACTGGTCGGGAGTTACGGCGCCTACCGAACTGTTGATCCAGCTTCTTGACATGGCAACGTAAGATCCGTCTTTTGCTGTGAATTGTCCGCTGAAGTTGCTTGTGAGGTCAACAGCCTGCCAGTTGTAGGAGTCGCCGTCGGTGTTCACGAGGGTCCAGTTGCCGAGTCCATTCTCAAAGCTCTCGCTGAATACCACCTCTTCTTCACCTGACTCTTGATCATAGAGTCTCCAGCGCAGGTTCCAGCCTTCATTGTTCTCGCCTGGTGTCCAAGAGATGTCGGCAGTAGTAGTCGAAGGATCGGCCTCAACATTAATTGGCAATTCGGGTTTTGGCACGTAGAGCTCGGTCTTGAAGCCCACCTCCAAGAGGTCGGGATAAGAGCCTCCGCCTGTGAGCTGCACCTTGTAAATCTTGCTGTCATCAAGCTCGGCCGAAGTTATCACGCCATTGCTGCCTTGCACGGTGCTGGTAGCTGTGGTAGCGGGAGTGAGAGAACCATTGGCATTAACGGTACACTCATAGATCGACAAGGTGGCACTAGCGCTAGAGCTGGAGTAGCTGCTGCCTTTCACATAAGCCTTCACCTGCGAGCAGTTGGTCACATAGAACGACTGGTTGCCGCTGCCATAAATGCTGTAGGCTGTATTTGAGCCAAAGTAGGTGGTTTGACCAAGGAAAATGTCGCTGGCGCTCCAAGAATTATTGTACTGGCTCAACGAAGTCGTCTCTAGCCAGTTTTGGTTAGCATCGGCTTGTTTTGCTCCATAAGAGGAAACGGTAAGCCAAGCGCAGTTGTCCGACAAATACTCAGTGTATTTGTAGATTGTGCTCATGCCGCTCACTGTAGCTCCCGCCTCGTCGATGGTGGCATACTTGGCGATGTCGAGATAAGCGTCGCTGGCGGTGCCGCCGTCGCTAGCGTTTGCCGTGAGGGCTACAGTCTTGCTCTCGGCGCCATCGCTGGCGATGGTCACTGTTCCGGTGAAGTCACCTTCCTCGGCCGAGTTGAAAGAAACTGTAACCGCTACTGGTGTGGTCTCGCTGATGCTGCCGGCGGCGATGGTGGCAGGCGAAACGCTGAACACGCCATTAGCGTCGGTAAGGCTTACGGTAACATTGTCGCTGATGAACTTACCGGTAACATTGAAGGTCTTGCTCACTGTGGTGCCGGTCGAAGCATTCAAACTTAACGAAGTAGGATCAACGGTGAGAGTAGGTATCTTGGCTTGAGCGGTACCATTAACTGTCACTGTCTTGCTCTCGGCTCCGGTGCTGGCAATAGTGAATGTCGCATTAGATGAGCCGGCAGCTGTTGGAGCGTAAGTGATTGTCACGTCAACACCATTGGCGGCGTTGGTGGCAGTGATGCTGCTCACGTTGGAGCTGTAGAGACTCGAACCGCTGCGAGTGATGGTAACGTTGTTGGTCAAATAAACGCCACTCACATTGAATGTCTTGGTATAGGTGTCACCAACATAGCAATTGGTGAACGACAGAGTGGTAGGATCAACGGTGAGGGTTGGAGTCTTGGCCTGAGCGGTACCTGTAATGTTCACCGTCACGCTCTCGGCGTTAGAGCTTGAGAGGGTGATATAGGCGCTAGTGCTGCCTGCTGCGGTGGGTTTGTAGGTGACTGTAACCTGCACGCCATTGGCTGCGTTGGCAGCGGTGATGGTGGTGGGGCTTACAGTGAAGATGCTCGAGCCTTGCTTAGAGACGGTGATGTTGCCCTCGAGGTTCGTACCTGTCACGGTGAAGGTCTTGGTATAGGTCTCACCAACATAGCCCTCAAACGCGAGGGTGGTGGGGTCGGCGGTGATTTGTGGACCAAGGGCGTCAGCCGGTGGTGCGATGCCGATAATCATAGCCTCGCCATACTTGAAGGTGTAAGAGCCCGACTGACCAGTGGCGCCAGTGGCGGTGGTGAAGTTGTGGAGGGTGCAATAGCCGTTGCTATCGCCACTCCATCCCCAGTTCACATAATATTGACCGCTGCTGTTGCAGCCGAACACGTTAAAGGCATGGCCTGAAACTTGTCCGCTGGTGATATCATAAGCAAGATATTCAATGGGGCGACCGGCATACAGCTCGGCGAGCATCCATTCGTTCCACTGTGAATCGGTGTAATACTGTGAGCTGTTGGTATAGCTCCAGCCCGACGACACAAGCTCGGTGAGAGTGAGAAGCTGGGCATCGGTGTAACCGAAAGTGTGGCAAGCCTCAAGAATCTCGGGGTCGTTGGCGCCACTACCGCTGGTGCTGTAGCCCATGTTACATGCCTGACCTACATAACGCATCAGCCACGACACGGCCTCGGCCTGGGTATTGTTATATGTGTAGTTGGTGGGACCAGTATATTCATCTAGCATGTTGTCCCAGTCGGCAGCCTTCTCGCTCAGTGCTGGAGCGGCAAGATAGCCGTAATAAGAATTGGCTGCAATGGCACTCAATGCAGGATAGGTTGCTGGCCATTTGTACTTGTAGAAGCACATACTCAGCGAGGTGGCGGGGCAGCCGGTGTAGGCGTGCGTGCTGCCACTGGTGGGAGTGTGGTTGTAGTAAGGTGCTGTCTGGTCCCAGTTGGCGGTCACCAATGGTGCAACCGCTGTAGCCTTGGGAGAGTAGCTGTTAGGTTTCAGCGTGCCTTCCCTTAGGCCTTCAATCTGGTATTTGTACTTGTTCAGCAGCCACTGCATTGCGGGAGGGATTCTGTCTAAATTCACATTTCCCTCCTCGCCGTACATCAGGATCTCGGGAGCCTGGTCTTCACCAGAGACAACAACATAAGCTTTGTCGGAGTTGAAGATGTAGTAATCTACAGCTTTGGGATCCACTACCGATGCCTCTGATTTTACGAGTTTGAGATTGGCAGCGGCGGCGGCTTTTAGGCGGCCGTTTGCCACTTGCTTGGTCATGAATGACCTTGCCTTGCTTTGCGCGGTAGCCAAGTCGATGTCGGCTGCCTGCACTTGCGTCGCCACGCACAACAATAGTGCAATTGACGACAACTTTTTCAGTCGGTCAAAAATTTTCATTTAATTAAAGTATTGGTTAATAATATAGTTGTTTTATGTTTATTTGAATATTCTTTTTTAAGGTGCTATTAGGTTAATGTGTATAAAAACCGCCAAAGATAAAAAAATTTTTTCTATTACAAAACTTTTTTCTTATTATTTAAACAATCATCGCTTTTTTCTCAACAAAAAACCGCCCCTAAGGACGGTTTTTTGATTTTAAGTATTCTAGAGATTCTAGAATTTTCAGATATTACAAGATTTACTTCACCAGCACTTTCTTGTTGCCTACGATGTAGATACCGCTTGGCAGGTTGCGAGTTGCCTCGCCAGCCTTCACTCCCTTGCGGATGAGCTGACCTTGAGCATTGTAAACGTTCACGATAGCGTTGTAGCTGTCATTACCGATGGTGCCAATAGCTGTAGGAGCATCGGGCATGCGCAGCGCGTAGCCAATGTAGTTCTGGAAATCATAGTCATAGTCCAAGAGACCTATGGCAGCCTGAGTTTTCCAAGCCTCCTTGATGTTGATGGCGCAACGCACCTCATAACGCTTGCCGTTCTGCAAGGTGTTGCTCGAAGCACCCCAAGTGTGGTTGAGTGTCAGGCTCTGACCCTGTACGCCACCCGAAGCTCCTTCGTATGCTCGGAGAGTACCCTCGGTGGCATTCCAGTAGCCAACCACGTCAATGACTTGGTTAACCTTTGGAGCAAACTCGTCGGCGAGGTTCATCCTGGCAATCTCAAAGTCGATAGTGGCATAGGCAGCCTCAGGCATCGCTGTTGCGGTGAGCAACGGGTTAAGCTCAATGCCACTCAATGTGGCCTTGAGAGTTCCTCCCTTGATGGTGGCGTTGTTGACAAATGCCTCAAACAGGTCATCGCTCGCGGTGACACGAATCCAGTTGTCCTCGCCATCGGTGAGGAAGGCATAGTTGGCAGCATCGGCAACGTCAACCACTGCGAGGTCATTGCTAACGGTATATTCGGTACCGTCAACACCATTCTCGAGAATGTAGGCGAGAGTAGTCTCCTCCTCCACAGCAAGCGGAGTCTTGAAGCCCACCGCCAAGAGGTCGGGATAAGAACCGCCGCCTGTCAATTGCACTTTGTAAACCTTAGAAGCGTCAAGCTCGGCCGATGTGATAACCACCAAGCCGCTGGCGCCACCCTGCTGCGTGTCGAATGCTGTGGTTGAGGCAACGGGAGTGCCATCGGCGCCCACCGTACACTCATAGATTGCCAGGGTAGCCACGTAGCTGCCGCCGTCCTTTACCAACGCCTTAGCCTGGGTGCAATTGGTGACATAGAAGGATTGACTGCCACTGCCATAAATCGAATATGCGCTGTTGGTGCCAAAGAACGCATCGTCAACAGGGAATATGTCGGTTTCGGTCCAAGAGTTGTTGTACTGCGACAGCGATGAGGTCTCTAGCCAGTTCTGGTTGGCGTCGGCCTTCATGGCGCCGTAGGTGGAAACGGTGAGCCAGCCACACTCCTCGGCCTCATACTCGGCATAATTGTAGATTGATGTCATGTAGGTTACTGTAGCACCGGCATCATCGATAGTGGCACACTTGGCGATGTTGAGATACTTGTCGCTGGCTGTGCCTCCATCGTTGCAGCGGCCTATGAGGTTGACAGTTGCCGAGAGGTCGCCGCTGGTGAGAGTGATAGTGCCGTTACAGCTGGCCTCGTCGTCGCTCTTGAAAGTGACAGTGAGCTGTGTGCCGGCTTCAACATCACTCTTGCTGAGGCTGGTATCTGAAATGGTGAACACCTTGCTGGGATCGTTAAGAGCCACTGTCACGTCGCCAGGCAGCATCTTTCCACGCACGGTGATGGTGGCATTTCCTGTCTCGCCAGGAGCAGTGCTGATTGTCACGTCGGTTGGGTCGGCAACAATCATCGGCTGGTTGAGCTCGGTCTTGAAGCCTATCTCCAGGAGGTCGGGGTAGCTGCCGCCGCCTGCGAGCTGCACCTTATAAATCTTGGAAGGATCAAGTCCTGCCGAGCTTATCACGCCATTGGAGCTTTGCTTAGAGTCGGTTGCTGTTGTTGCGGCAGTGAGAGTGCCGTTGGCATTGAGAGTACACTCATATATCGACAGAGTAGCATTTGAACTTGATGAGCTGCTGCCCTTAACATAGGCCTTAGCTTGAACGCAGTTGGTCACGTAGAAGGTCTGAGTGCCGCTGCCATATATCGAATAGCTGGTATTGCTGCCGAAGTAGGCGTCATCGCCAAGGAACACATCGCTTGCGCTCCAAGTGTTGGTGTACTGCGACAGCGATGATGTCTCTAGCCAGTTTTGGTTGGCATCGGCCTGCAGAGCGCCATAGTTAGAAAGGGTGAGCCAAGCGCCATCGACTTGCTCTGTATATTTGTAGATGCTGCTCATGCCGCTCACGGTAGCCCCTGCCTCGTCGATAGTCTCATATTTGGCGATATTGAGGAATGGGTCGGTTGCCATGCCCATATCGGATGCGCTGGCCACGAGTTGAACGGTCTTGGTCTCGGCGCCTGCGCTGGTGAGAGTGAGCGAGCCGGTGAAGTCGCCCTCCACATCGGAGTTGAATGTCACACTCACTGCTACTGGAGTATCGATGCCAGTGTTGTTCTTAGAGATCGTGGTTGGCGACACGGTGAACACGCCATTCGCGTCGTTGAGGGTGATGGTGATGTCGCCAGTCAAGAACAGACCTGTCACGTTCAAGGTCTTGGTTATTGGAGTTGACAGCTTAGCGTTGTAGCTCAGGGTCTCGGCATCAACAGTGATGGTAGGAACTCTGGGCTGCGCCACACCGGTGATGGGCACGGTAACTGTCTCGGCATCGGCACTGGTGAGGGTGAGGGTGCCATTGGTTGTGCCGGCTGCGGTGGGAGCGTAGGTCACGGTCACATCAACTCCAGTGTAAGCGTCCTCGGCACTGATGGTGGTGGGGCTCACGCTGTAAACGTTGTCGCCGCTCTTGGCGATGCTGATGTTGCCAGTGAGGTTGTAACCCTTCACGGTGATGGTCTGGGTGTAGGTCTCGCCAGCATAGCCCTCAAAGCTGAGCTCATCGGGAGAGGCGATGATTGTTGGTCCCTGATGATCGAGGATATACTCGATACCTGCCAGCGCGTTGATGATGCCATGTCCACGCTGTAGGGCGGGGCTGGAGGGGTTGCTGTAGGCAGTGGCGGTGTTGGCAATCACCTCCTTGACGCGGTCCACGTCGAGGGTGGGGTCGGCTTGCAGATACAGTGCCACCACGCCTGCGGCACATGGTGTTGCCATCGAGGTGCCGCTCATCTGTCCCCACTTGTAGGTGGTGCCGTTGTAGGTTGTTGACCAAGTGGATGATTGCCCAGAGTCATAACCGTTGATAGAAGATATCACATAGTGCCCAGGCGCGGTGATGAATGGCTGGTTCACGCCGTTGCAGTCCACGCCATAGCTCGAGAAGTAGGCGATGTCGTTAGTGCCATAGCTGCCGTTGCTGGTGCTGCGGGTACACATGGCTCCCACGCTGATGACCTTAGGCGATGTCATGTCGTCGCACATCGAGTTCTGGTAGGTGCCAGGGGTGAGGGTGTAGCCGCTCACGCTTCCCGAGGTGCCCAGCTCGCTGTAATAGCAGTCGGTATAGACGTGAACAGTGTTTCCTGCGCTGCCCTTGATCACATAGTAAGCTGTGGAGGTGTTGCTCGCGATATACAGGTTGTAGCGACCGTTGTACTGATCTACGCCACCCGAGACTGTCACGTTGTTGTAGGTGCCGCTTGTCATCCAGCCACTCTCTGAGCCGTTGACAATCACCTTGACTTGCAGCTCGTCGCTGGTGCTGTTCCAGATGTCGCAGTCGCCACCATAATAAGTGTAGCTCACGTTGTGGCGCACCATCATGTAATCGTCGTCGCTCGAGAGGGTCTTCACGGCGGCGCCAGTGATGTCGGCCTCGTTGCCAGCGGCGAGCAGAATCACGGCGCCATAGGTGTTGGCGACCTCGGTATAAGCGCGGCATATGCTGCTCATGCCGTCGTGGGGACCGGTGTCGCTACCCAGGCTGATGCTGATCACGCAGGGCTTGCCAAGCACGTTCTTGGCGTAGTTGCCTATGTACTTTGCCGAGCTCACGATAGCGGTCTCGGTGAGGCTGTAGCCGCAGCCGCACAGGATGAGGTCGGCCTCGGGAGCCATACCGGCATAGTTGCCCACCTGTGAGCCGGCGGCACAACCCGTGGTGTGCGTGCCGTGGCTCTCGCCGGTGTCGTCGCAGGTGAGGTTAGCAATCTGGCTGGCGGTGGTATATTGGTAGCCCATAAGCTCCACGCCGTCGATGGTGGCTTTGGTGCCGCCGTTGGCGCTGCTGGCGTTGGGCATATACACAGCCTTGACACGCGTGTTGCCGTTCTCGTCGAGGAACGCGCGGTGGTTGAACTGGATGCCGTCGTCGATAAGGCCCACTACCACGCCTTGCCCGGTGAAGCCCTGGGGCAGGCCATAGTTGGTGCCGTCCCACGCCTTGTCGGCGTTGGTGGTAGATTTTGCCACATCAGTCAAGAGGCGCGCGTTGCGGGCGATGCCCACTTGCTTGACGCCTCTCAGGCGAGCGACAGCCTCAAGTTTGCTCACAGGGACACTGGCGGTGACAAATGTCTCGAACTTGCCAGTGACTTTCACTCCGGCAGCCTCTAGTTCGGCTATCGAAGTGCCATCCATTGCGATGAAGCATTCCACACGCTCCACGCCATCCACAGTCTTTGGCGTGGCAAGAGTTGACTTGCCGTCGGTAGGCTGTGGCACGGCGTTCTCGCGTTGCTGCAGGAACACACGTGTTGGCGCACTTAGTTTATCGCTAGCGACAGCCGCAAGCGATAAAGTAACCGCCATCATAAAAAGAAAAAATTTTCTCATTCGATAGTTTGTAATTTAAGTGAATAATTATAAAAAAAAGAAAGATATTGTGTATTGTGAATTATGCATTGTGAATTATGCATTAACTGTTTTCCACTCCTTGATGGTGCGGCTCTCGGGATCAACAGTAACCCCCACCTTCACCTTGCGGCGGAAGTCGTTCCAGTAGGGAATCAGATAGTTCTTCTCGTCAATCTGCGCCAAGGCGTCATCGACCGTGGCGGTAGTGGAAATCTTCAGTTCAAGCACATAGATCGTGTTGCGGTTCTTCATCACCACATCGCAGCGACCACGAGCGTTCTTAACCTCAGTATTGGTCTTGATGCCAACGCAGTCGAAGAGAACTTTCAGGATTGCCTCAAAGTCAAGCTCAGTCTTCACGCCAAGGTCGTAAGGCAACGACGAGAGGTAGCTCTGAACCGCAGTGAGGACCGAGTTGATGTCGTCGTCACGCATCGCACGCTGAACCGACATCAGCAACGACGTGTTATCATCTTCAGACGGACTAAGATAATGGGGCATAAGAGTGTTGTAAAGGCCTGAATAAACCTCTTTATTAGGTATTCCAAGAGTATATATCTCGTCTTCCCATTCATAATCTTTAATCGTTAAATAGCCACTCTGATAAAGGATGTGAAGAGAGCTTCTCATGCTATCAAAGGGCTGGTCAAAAGACGAGGCATACACTCTCTTTTTCTCAATATCAGTGAGCTTGAAATTATACTTGTCAAGGATTTTTATCAGTGCCGAAGGTGTGGCACTGGAGAACCAGTAATCATCGAGCTTCATCCTTGAGAAAGTATTGACGATACTGAAAGGATTGTACACATCTATCATTCCCGGGCCGAAATGGTAGCCGTCGTAGCGGTCTCGAAGACGATGCAGCATCTCTTCGGGAGTGAGTTTATACTTTCTCGCAAGTTGGGTTATGTCGTCCTTGAAATTCGATTCCAGCTCTTGTGCGGTTATGCCACACAGACCCTCCCACGACTCGTCCATCGAAATGTTGGCAAGGTTATTGATGGTAGAGAATATCGACATCTGAGAGAACTTCGTGATGCCGGTGAGAAGCACAAAGCGAAGGTGGTCGCCCATGCTCTTCACGGGACCGTAGAACGAGTTGTAGAGACTTTTTATCTCTTTCATCTTCTCAGGGTCATCAATCACGTTGAGAATAGGAGAGTCGTACTCGTCGAAGATGAGCACCGCACGGTTGCCGGTGAGCTTGTGGGCTGTCTCTATTAAATTCTCCAATCGTCCTCCACAATCTAAATCGGGTGACTCACAATCATACTCCTTCTCGTAATCTAGAATTTGCTTCTCTAGTTGTCGCGAAACCATCGCCACATCATCGCGCTTGCATTTCGACATATCGAAGTGGAAAACCGGGTATTCCGTCCAGTTTTTCTCCAATTTATCGATGGCGAGACCTTTGAACAATTCCTTGTGTCCCAGGAAGTAATGCCTCAGCGTGGAGCACAACAGCGACTTGCCGAAACGCCTCGGGCGGCTCAGGAACATCGCGTCGCCATAATGGTTGGCCAAGTCATAGATATACTCGGTCTTATCTACATAGACAAAACCCTCTTTGATAATTTTCTCAAAGTCCTGCACTCCTACAGGGAAACGACGTCGTGACATAAATATCTAAGTGTTAAGTGTCAAGTATCTACTCGTCAACTCGTCAACTTGTTAACTTGTTAACTTATTAGCTTGTTGCTTGTCAGCTATCTCGGTTACAAAGGTAACAATTACTTTGCAATCAGCAAAAACTTAATGGCATTTTTTCTAGTTTGCAGCAAAAAGAGCCCGCACCAGGCTCATTGCAAGTGGTGCGGACTCTTAAAATCTCTAATCAACGCGAAATGCTACTCTCCTAGCAAAATGTTATAAACGACAGTAACATCGGTGGTTGTTATCTCTCCATCGCCATCCTGGTCGCCGTTAATCATGTAGGTGGTATCGCCTGTGAGCAGGTAGTTGTAGAGTACAGTAACGTCAACACTGGTCACCTCACCGTCGCCGTTCACGTCGCCGGGTATGCCTCCAGCGAGCGTGGTGACCAAAATCTTGTTAGACCAGCGGCTCTCTTTAGCGCCATACACTGCCTTCACGTCGTAGATGTAGGTAGTGGCTGGGTCGAGGTCAGGCACCTTGTAGCTGCAGGCTGTGATGCCAGTGAAGGTGATGCCGTCGATGTCGATTGACTTGGCAGTGCCGGCATGCTCTCCGTCGATGACATGGATGCTGGTTATTATCACGCGTTTGCCGCCAGCAGTGGTCTCAAAGGTGATGTTCTGCCCATCGGCAGCGTTGCAGTCGAGCACCACGGTGTAGATTTCCTCGTTGGCATCGGCCACAGCGACGGTCTCGCTGGCGTCGCCGCACGACAGCTTGAGGTTGCAGTTGGTGTCGTTGTTGAAGGTCTTGGCCTTAAACGTAACAGTGACCTTGTTCTCGGTGAGGTCAAGAGCCGGGGAGGTGAGGGTGCCTACCGAAGAGCCAGTGCCCAGACGCACGCCGCCCACGGCTTCATAGAGCTTAGAGCCAGTCCAGCCCATGTTGTCCATGTAGTCGTCGAGCTTGGTGCTGATGTCCTGAGCGCCAGCCTTGGTGAACTTGGAGAAGCCTTCGGTGAGGATGTCGTAGTTCTTGGGGATGACGCGCAGCGTGTAGCTTGTGGCGCCCTCGCAGGGGTTCCAGTTGGCAGTGAAATAGGTTGGTCCAACGAGAGTAGCGGCTGTTGCCACAGGAGTCTCAACGCCATTGATCTCGGTCTTGAAGCCTATCTCGAGGAGGTCGGGGTAAGAGCCGCCGCCTGTGAGCTGCACTTTATAAATCTTGGAAACGTCGAGCTCTTCCGATGCTATCACGCCATCGTTGCCTTGCGCGGTGCTGGTGGCTGATGTCGAGGCGACGAGCGCGCCGTCGGCATTGAGCGTGCACTCAAAGATCGACAGTGTGGCACTAGAGCTTGAGTAGCCGCCACCCTTCACGAGAGCCTTCACCTGCGAGCAATTGGTAACATAGAACGACTGCTCGCCACTGCCATAGATAGAATAACTCGAATTGTTGCCAAAGTAAGCCGAATTGCCCAGGAATATATCGGTTGCGCTCCAAGAGTTGGTGTATTGCGATAGCGATTCGGTCTCAAGCCAGTTCTGTGTCTCATCGGCCTTCATGGCACCATAGTTAGAAAGGGTGAGCCAAGCATATCCATCGACCTCATTCTCAGTGTACTGGTAGATAGAGCTCATGCCGCTCACGGTGGCGCCAGCCTCGTCGATAGTCCCATAATAGGCGATATTGAGATAAGGGTCGGCAGCAGTACCGCCCTCACGAGCTATAGCACTGAGAGCAACAGTCTTGTTCGGGGCACCAGGGCTAGCTATAACCAGCGAGCCGGTGAAGCTGCCCTCCACTGCCGAGTTGAAAGAGACTGTGACAGTGAGATGGGTATTGACGTTAGTGTCGCCCTGAGGTATGCTGGTTGGTGTAACGCTGAACACGTTGTTGTTGTCATTAAGAGTAATTGTCACATCATTGGTCAAGAAGGCTCCAACGAGGTCGATAGTCTTCGACACTGAATTGTTGAGATTGGCAGCAAATTCAAGACTCTCAGGAGTGACGATGAGAGTTGGCACACGTGGCTGAGCCACGCCAGTGATGGTCACCGTTTGACTCTCGGCCTCGGGGTTGGCGATGGTGAGGGTCGCGGTGGTCTCGCCAGCTGCTGTGGGAGCGTAGGTGATGGTGACATCCACACCGTTGTAGGCGTCCTCGGCACTGATGGTGGTGGGACTCACGCTATAAACATTAGAGCCACTCTTGGTGATGGTGATGGGCTGGGTAAGGTTATAACCCTTAACCTTGACAACCTGTGTATAGGTCTCACCGGCATATCCCTCAAAGGTCACCGCATCGGGTTTGGCGATGATGGTGGGTCCTTGATGCTGAAGGATGTACTCTATACCGTCTAAGGCATTGATGATGCCGTGACCACGTGCCATTACAGGACTGGTGGAGCCAGAGGGATAGGCAGTGGCAGTCTCGGCGATAATCTCCTTCACGCGATCCACATCGAGGGTTGGGTCGGCTTGCAGGAACAGAGCCACCACGCCGGCTGCACATGGAGTCGCCATCGAGGTGCCGCTCATCTGTCCCCAGTTGTAGGTGGTGCCGTTATAAGTCATCGACCAAGAAGTGGATTGATAAGTGTCGTAGCCATTTACCGACGAGATAACATAGTGACCAGGAGCGGTGACAAATGGCTGGTCAACGCCGTTGCAGTCGGTACCGTAGCTCGAGAAGTAGGCGACATCGCCTTGACCATAGCCGTCGGTGGCTTTTGAGGCTTGCGCGCCCACACTGATGACCTTGGGAGAGGTCATGTCGTCGCACATCGAACCTTCGTAGGTGCCGGGAGTGATGGTATAGCCGCTCACAGTGCCCGAAGAAGAGCTGAGAGTGCTGTACCAGCAGTCGGTGAACACATTTATGGTGTTGCCAGCACTGCCTTTAATAACGTAGGTAGCTGACGATGCGCTGCTTTCAATATACAGGTTATAGCGGTTGTTGTAGGCATCCAAGCCACCCGAGACAGTGACACCGTTAAAGCTGCCGCTTGTCATCCAGTCGCTCTGCGAACCGCTTACTATCACTTTCACTTGCAGCTCATCGCTGGTGCTGTTCCAGATGTCGCAATCGCCAGTGGCAGAACCCCACCAGCTACCAGACACATTGTTGGTGACTGCCATGTAGTCATCATCGCTGGCGAGAGTCTTTTTGGCATGACCCACAATATCGGCCTCGTTGCCTGCGGCAAGCAGTATCACGGCGCCATAGGTGTTGGCAACCTCAGTATAGGCGCGGCAAATGCTGCTCAAGCCGTCGTGAGGTCCTGTGTCACTACCCAGACTGATGCTGATCACGCAGGGCTTGCCAAGCTGCTGGGCATACCAACCAATATACTTTGCCGAGCTCACGATAGCGGTCTCGGTGAGGCTGGAGCCGCAACCGCACAGAATGAGGTCGGCCTCGGGAGCCATACCAGTATAGTTGCCCACATGTGAACCGGCAGCAATACCGGTGGTGTGGGTACCGTGGCTCTCACTACTGTCATCGCAGGTGAGAGCGGCAATCTGGCTGGGGGTGGTGTATTGATAACCCATCATCTGCACGCCATCGATAGTGGCTACCGTGCCGCCGTTGGCGCTGCTGGCGTTGGGCAAATACACTGCCTTGACGCGCGAGTTGCCGTTGTCGTCAAGGAAAGCGCGGTGGTTGAACTGAATACCGTCGTCGATAAGACCTACTACCACGCCTTGACCAGTAAAGCCTTGTGGCAGACCATAATTGGTGCCGTCCCACGCCTTGTCGGCATTGACGATGGTCTTTGCCACATCGGTGTGGTTGCGGGCATTGCGGGCGATACCCACCTGCTTCACACCCTTCATCAGGGCAACAGCCTCAAGTTTGCTCACTGGGACACTGGCTGTCACAAAGTCGCTGTACTTGCCAGTCACTTTTACTCCGTTAGCCTCAAGTTCGGCTATCGAAGCTCCATTAAGAGAGATGAAGCATTCCACACACTCCACCCCATTCACGGTCTTTGGTGAGGCAAGGATAGACTTGCCTTCGGGAGCCTGAGCCACGGCATTGGCACGCTGCTGCAGGAACACCTTAGTCGGGGCACTTAGCTTATCGCCAGCTATCATAGTCAGCGACACACCAATTGCCATCAGGATTAGAAAAAATTTTCTCATGTTTTAATGATATTAAGTAATAAAAAAGAGATTTCCAATAAAAGTCCGCAAATTTATAAAAAAAAATTGGAAACACAACCAAGGTAGCTTCTAAAAATTGTAATTTCTGTGATTATGTTTTGACTCCACTTTAAAAAGTGGGATTTTTAGCGTCTTTTTCATTAATTTTGTATTTGGTGCAACTGTTAATTATTGAAATTCAGAGGTTTAAAAAATCAAAAAAATCAGAAAATCAGTTGTTTATATTTTTTAAAGTGGACTCTGTTTTCAAGTTTCGCAAGTTGTTAACTTGCTCAAAGTTTAGTGGTTAGTATTTTGGGCAATGGCGGCTTTCACGCCTGCCATGTTGCTGCGAGAGACGGGGATAGCGTCGTTGCTGTGCTTGACGAGCAGCTGCATGGTGCCTGACTTTGACACTACTTTCTCAACTTGTGCCAAATTCACCAGAAAGGCGCGATGGCAGCGCACTATCGTGGGATAATCGTGCAACCGCTCTTCCACCTGTTTGGATGTGGCTCGCAGCATATCGCCGACGACCTTGCCCTCATGCCACTGCATCACTTTCACATAGTTACCCACCGACTCAATGTACAACAAATTGGGCACACAAACAGTCACCACATCGCTGGTCGAGCCGGTGAGGTCGATAGTGGTCAAGAGCTGCGCCTCAACAGTTGGCGATGGCTGCTCTTGGTCAGGCACTGCTGCTGCCATCTCCCGAGGCCGTGTTTCTTGTTGCAAGCGTCGCAGTTGCTCATTTATATGCTTCGTCTCCTCGAGTTCTGCCGCCAGATAACGGCTGCGGAACTTAAAACGCCAGTAAAGACCTATGAGGAACGAGCAGAACGCCATGATTACCAATGTCTCAAAGAAATTGCCCCACGAGAGCTTATTGGCTTCCACCACATCGCTAAGCACAAAATGCCTATATAGACAAATCATGATAGTGACAAGCGGGGTGTTGATGAGCTGGAACCAGAGATTGCGGCGAATAATATAATCCACACCACGATTAAGGGAACCTGGTTTCCTTAGAACATATCTCAATATCGCTTCACTCACAAAGCACACTACCACTCCAAGCGCACCAATTGCGAGCAGATGGGCATAGGCCTGCCACTGCCTCGCCTCAAGCCCGAAAGGCTTGAAGATTGCCAGCACCAGCACCGCAAAGCACACACTGATGATGCGAATCGTGATTGTCTGTTTCTGTTCCCTACTCATAGCAGTGGCAAAGGTACAACAAAAATGTCTTACCGCAAACACATAGTTTTAATTACTGGTCTCTATTGTCAATAATGTTACGCACTTGGTCCAAAGTTTTGCCTTCATCGGGGGAGACAACCACCTCCATCGTTTCGGCATAATATGCGCCGAAGCTTGTACCGTCGCCCACGATAAAATACATGCCTTTAAGAGTAAAATATGTGTTGACGTAGGAATAACTAGGCTGGATAATCACGTCACCATTGTCGGCGTCCATGATGCCCATTCTTCCATCAACCGTGATTTTTGCCAAAACACCGTAGTTCGATGGGCTGCGGTCAATCAACTCAATGCGGTCGCACACGCAGGGGATGGTCTGATTGTCACCGCTAACGATTGCTCCTTTGATTAAGCCATGACGCAGCACACCCAGTTCGTCGCGCTGTGTCACGTCATAGAATTCACGGCGCTCGCTCCCTTGTTGAGCGACAACGACTTTAACGCTCTCATATATCGGCCTGCTTTTCACCTCGGGAAGAGGTTTGGAATCCTCAACAGAGTAATTGAGGTTAATAAATAATTTCAAGTTGTCAACCATGCGTTTATAATCTCGCAAGGCTTGCTTGCGAGCAGCTTCGGTCGAGGCGTTTTCGGCTTTAGCCCAATATTCTTTAGCCCATTTCTGCGTATTTATAATCTCACACCATGGATGGTGAATCATGCTTCGACAATGGCTGCACGGCTTCTTTCCATTAACACCAACCTCATAGATTAATGTGTGCTCTATTGATGACATCCCGGGCATTGGTGTATAATCCTTCAGATGTGAAGAACTTGAAGAAGAGGAGTCTTCTTCCTTTGGCGCTTCACAATAAGGGCAGCTGCTCTTGTGAGCTTCGCCAGTTTTCAAATTCACGCCACAATAGGCACAAGAAGGGTCGGGTGGCGTAGGAATTTGAGCCTGAGTTGCTACCGCAACCAAGCCCAGCAATAGTATTAGATATATTCGTTTCATACTATAAGTTGATTCTCAATTTACAAATCTAAGTTGACTCTATAGAATCCCAAAAATGATTTTGTTGTTTCGGTCAAATTATTTTTCGTTCTTGATTTTGTTGTGCTGAAGGTAGAATAATTCTTTTTGCTGTTCTATCTCACGTTTGAGAACTTCTTCAGAAGGCAACATGGGCATGTATTTTGCCGCAAATAGCTGTTCGTTGCCTTTGAGGATGGAATAACGGGCAATGTCTTTGCTTGTTTCGGAACAGAGAACGATGCCAATGGTGGGATTGTCACCCTCAGTACGACGTAACTCATCATACATACGCACATACATATCCATCTGCCCCACATCTTGGTGGGTTATTACACCCACTTTGAGGTCGATAAGTACATAACACTTTAATATGACGTTATAAAACACAAGGTCTATGTAATAGTCCTGTGTGTCGGTGCGAATCAGTTGCTGACGCCCCATATAAGCAAACCCTCGTCCCATCTCCATAATGAACTTTTGGAGATGGTCAATGATTGCCTGTTCAAGTTCACTTTCGCTGTAATCAATATTATTCAAACCAAGGAATTCGGCAACCACTGGGTTCTTAACTATCTCATCCTTATCTTTTTGAAGTGGTTGCGTAAGCTCTCGCATTTCAGCAATCACTTTGTCTTTCTTGGGAGATTGCAACAGGCGATAATAATACTGCGAACCAATATTTCTGCTCAGAGTGCGCACGCTCCACATTTCTTCTGAAGCCTCACGTAAATACCAATATCGAGCATCCTCATCAGGAACACGAAGGAGCATTCGGTAATGTGACCAAGAAAGATTGTGAACACGCGTGTTCACAATTTCCAAGTCCCTGAAACTCAAATAGAATTGACGCATATATTGCAAGTTACGCAACGAATAGGAACTGCCATAAAGTGGCTGAAATATTTCAGCTAAACCTTTCATTAGATATGTTCCATATTCTGCTCTGGTTTCGCCCTGTTGCTCTTCTTCAACAATACGTTTGCCCACATTCCAATATGTCATTATTGAAATCATGTTAACGCTTTGGTATGCTTCGTGCAAGCCTCGCTCCACAATCAGTTTCACATCATCAACTAATTGTGATGGCAACATAGAGACATCTTGTGATTTGAGAATGTTTTTATTTTCTTCCATATTGCAAATATACAACTATAAATGAAATAATCACCGTTTAATCTAAAGATTTAACTGTTTATGTACCCAAATAGATAGACCCATGCGCGCAATACTATGTTCTCGCGAAGCTGTGTGCGATAGAGCCAAATATCTCGTCGGGATTGACAGTTACCACATCGCTCGCATGAAGGGTTAACGCCAGCAGCAAAACAACTATCGATGCGAAACATCTTTTAAATATGTTCATAATTCTTATTTGTCCTTTATTCGGTAACATAAAGATGCATTCTTCAACACTCATTGGCAAAGGTATAACAAATCACTCACACCACAAAACCATTCATCACATTTCGCACTATTCTTCCCGATTTCATGTCATTCGTCACAAAAGCTTGCAGAATATCCCAAAAACTTGCGGCGGCGGTGATTTTGCCCCAATTTTGCAGTCATATTAGCGCAGGCCAAGTGCAGTGCCATGCTTGATGAGCATTGGAACCTAGGCAAATGAAAATAGCTAAATTTACAGAAATGAGAAACAGTATTATTATTTCAACCATTACAGTTATCATCATCTCAATAATTTTGAGTATGAGCTTATGAAAAATCCATTTTATATATTAAAGAAACGTTGAAAACTGAGATTAATCCCCAAAACACCAATCGCCAAGAAGCTTTCAATCTGTGGATGTCTTCGCCTATGCCCATGGTGACTCTTGTGAAGACAATGGACGTGACAAAGCTGCTGAGATATAGCAAAAAGCACGGCATGGGCTTCAATATGCTGCTTTGCTGGTGTATCGGTAAAGCGGCAACCACGATAGAGGAGTTCTATGTGCTGCCCGAGCATGGCAAGCTATATAAATATGACTGCTTGGCTGTCAATGTGATTGTGAACAACAAAAAAGGCGGCATCAACTCATGCGATATCCCATACACCGATGACTTGGGCCATTTCAACCACAATTACATGAGCCTGGTGCAATCAGTGAGTCAAAGCGGCGAAAGCAGTTTCCATGAGGATGCAATGGTGATAGGCACTTCGGCAATGATTGAAACCGAGCTGGATTGTATTGTAAACCAATATGCCAAGGAATTTAACAACCCTATGGTTCTATGAGGAAAATACCGCAAAGGATGGCTCAAGACCACACTGCCCATCAGTTTTCAGTTCCATCATGTGCAGATGGATGGCGGACATGCAGGGCGGTTTTTGGAGAAATTGCAAACAATCATCAAAACCCAATTGAGATAAAAACGTAGATTCGTTAATATGGCAATTTGCATCACCACTTTGCCGTTTGGGTTAAACAAGTTGCGTTGACAACGCAACAGACGGTACATTGACGCCATTTCAACAGTGTAGATGCGCTCCTCTTGTTTTGTCAAGAATTGATGATTCCTATTTTTTATAAAAAGCGGTTGACTTGCATAAATGCAAACCAACCACATTTGTTTTGTGAAGAAGAGCACCACACTATTACTGTGACACACGCACAGGTCGAATGGGATATCCATACGCGCGGCCTTGACCCCATTCGGTTACGTTGCTCGAACTGAGGTAGATGGAGCTACCATAGTGTGAATACCCACCAACATTAATCGTGCGCCCCCAATAATAGCCTTTTGTGCCACCGTCTTTAAGCACGTTACTCCACCTGTAGCCCGCAGCCGGCAAGAACAACTGCGCGCCGTTGAAGTTGCTGGTGAAAAGACGACCGTTCACGCCGTTACTCGTCGTCCACTCCCAAGTGCAATTTTCAACCAACTCTTGAATCTGCTCCTTCGACGGCATGCGCCAGTTAGGTCCCCAGTTCACGTAGGCGGCATCGTCCTCGGGGACTAGCTCGGTCAAGTCGTCAGTGAAGCCGTTGTAGCCATACTGGCTTTGAAAGCAATACTTGGTTAATTTATCCCAATAACCGTTGCACCACGCGTAATTGTCCCAGGTGTAGTCAGTCTTGATAGTGGTCTCGCCCCAAGCGTAGTAGTCGCCATAGTCTTCGGGGCTACTCGCGCCAATATTCATCGTCGCCCACAGCGTGCCGCTCGGCAGCCCAAGATCGACATATTCATGCCCATCGATTATGGGCACATTACCCAAAAGATAGTCATAAACGGCTGTCACATCGGCTGCCGTTACTGCGCCGTCTCCGTTCACATCAAAATGGAAGTTCTGATAGTTCTGTGAATTACCTGCCACACCACAGGTGGCAACAATGAACAATAAGATAAATAATTTCTTCATAATCACTGAAAATTATAAGTTATTAAACAAGGGTATTACACAATCGAGTAGGTCGGGAAACGAAAGTTTTCTGACCTACTTTCGTTTCCTTTCCTC
>ERZ842401.2514-NODE-2514-length-24455-cov-5.166270_pt1 | contig 24455 bp, 19 predicted proteins | sample MGYA00521270_ERZ842401 | MGnify/ENA primary metagenome ERZ842401 (study PRJEB31892, sample SAMEA3878208) | bioreactor metagenome | biome: Moose rumen | place: Sweden | collected 2011-10 | study: EMG produced TPA metagenomics assembly of the PRJEB12797 data set... | reverse complement strand
GTATTGGTGCGCCTACAGAAATAAGCAGTTTGCCTACGATCATTTTACACTAAGTTCCCCCACCTTCAAACTTTTGTGGGGTGGGCAAGTACTCGAGTCCACTCCACAATAGTGCGATAGGTGGGGGAGGCGAGCCGTCCGCCCGAGGACAAAGAAAAAGCGCAGCGGGGATGGCTGCGCTTTTTCTTTAAGGAAGTTTAGAAAAAATATATGAAGAAAAAAATATGAAGTATCTCTTTCGAGATGTCTATATAATAAACCTGTATTGTGATAGCCTCGTGAACGTAAAAAGATTATTTTCAAAAATTGTTTTTCGTCAAATCTTCACTTTTTGCGACTTTTATCGCTGACGGCAGCTCTTTATATCACCCCGGGCGAAGCTGAAATGCCGTGTCAAAGTCGGTGCAGGGGTAAAGGGCGTCAAGGCTGCCCTCGTGTGCCAGCGCCGTTTTTGGCTGGCTGTGCTTTATCAGCCTGCATAAGCCGAAAATGTCGGCGCCGTTTTTCCTCAGCGCTTTTTCCTCGGCGCTTTTGCATATGCTTGCAAGCTTTTCCTCTGCCGTGTTTTTTATCAGCCTTTGCCGGCTTTCTTTGTCAGCAGGGTCTGTCCTGATATCCGCCCTTATCTTTGCGTGATAGATAAGCCTGCCGTTTTCAAGCTTCAGGCTGCGGTGGGTGCTAATGTTTTCAAGCTCAACGCTCACGGGGCTGCCCTCCAGCGTTATCACAATGGCTGCCTTTTTCGCCCTGCCTGTGAGCATATCCACCGCAAGGGCTTCCTCCTCGGTCAGCTCATCACGGCAAATGCTGCCGTCGGTCATTATCGCCGTCGAGGTCAGCTTTACGGTGCTCTCTGCTTCGGGGGAGCTCTGAGAGCCCTGTGACTCCTGCCCTCCCTTGCCGTCGGTCTCCCTGGCGGTGAGCATCGGTATGGCTGCCGAGCCGCCGTCGCCAAGAGAAAGTATATCTATCAGCCTGCAGCTCACCGTCCGGGAGTATTCCTCCCCCAGCTTGATAATAAGCCCTATGGCTTCGGCTGAGGTCTCGGCGTAGCTCAGCCGGGTGCTCATGATATCTTCGGCGGTGGTGTTGCTTATGCAAAGCTCTGTGCCAAGGTCAACTCCGCCGCCCGTTGCAAATTCAAAAAGCTCCTCGGGGTGAGAAAGGTCGGTTTCCCTGCCAAGACATATGAGCTGCAGATGTCCCAGAAAGGGCTCTCTGCCCAGCTGCGCCCTACCGTCGTCTATCGCCTGTGAGACTGTCCTGCCCTTGCAGACCACCGTCTGAACGTTAGGCTGGCTCACGTCCACCGAGGTGTCAGCTCCCGACCCCGAGGGCTTGAATACCTGCAGGGTTACCGTGTAGCTGTCTCCATGTTTGTCAATACCCATTGCGTGTACAAGGGCACGCTCGTTTATATTAAGGCTCCTGCCAGGGGAGGACAGCATGATGGCTGCCATAAGCACCCCCAGCAGCAGGTATATGCGTTTATTGTGCCTTTGCTGCGGCTCTGCCATAATAGCCCTCCTTTCTTCCCATAAGCAGCATAAATGCGGGCAGGATCGCTGACAGCAGTATTATCGCCCACAGCCCGTGCTCACCGTATGCAAACATCTCCCAGCTGCCAGCCGCAGTGACCGCCGCAGCCGCTGCCGAGGGCAAAGCCGCCGAGCCTGCCGCAGCCCGGAAAAAGCTCACCCTTGGGGCTATGACCTTTATGCACTTGGCACAGCAGTGCAGCAGCACCCCCAGCTTTACCACACCCGTGAATATCCACACGAAAAGGAACACCGCGTCCCCCCTCTCGGATATGCCGCTGCCCGAGTATGAGGCTATCGAGAAAAAGGGCAGCCTTGTCACAAAGGCGTAGTCACCTAAAATAAGGGTGACGGCGGTAAGCGTCACCTCGATGGCGGCGGTCTTTAAAAGCAGGTAGATAAGGGCAGTTTTGTGGGTGGGGGGAGAGCCGCTGCGGTCCTTATCAAGACTGCCCATGAGGATAACGAACAGCACCAGACATTCGCACCTGGCTGTCTCCGACTTTGCAGCCCTCAGCACAGTTCGGGTCATGTCCCTCTGGGCGATGTTGAAGTTTGCAAAGTCTGCATGGCTGCCTGCGCCGATAAAGGTAACACCGATAAGCAGCAGAATGCAGATAAAGGCATACTGGGCGGTCTTGCCCACGGTGGAGCCGGGCATGGCTGCAAGATACACCGCCGCCAGCACAAAGCATACTACCGCCGTTTCCCTCATTACCGAGCCTGCAAAGAAGTTGGTCATGAAAAATGAAAAATTCCCCACGTCAATAAAGCTCTCAAAAGAGAAATATGCAAGATATGCAAGGGCGACTGCAACGCCCAGCGTCCTGCTCCTCCCAGCCGCCAAAGTGCAGGGGTCGCAGCCTGCATATTTTTTGCCCAGGGCTGCGGCAGGCAGAAGAATTATAAGCTGTATCGCCGCAGACAGCAGTGCTCCCAGCATATAAGCGGCTGAGTTTGAAAAGGTGAAGGGGAAATAGGTCAGCGCCGAAAAGCAGCGTGCGCAGAATAGAATGGCGATCAGCCCTACAGAGTCAAGCTTTTTCAGCTGCAAGCACCTCCCTGCCCGTCTGCTTTGTGAGAGATCTTGTGAAGTCTACCGAGAGATCATTCATGGCGTTGATGTTGGTGGTGACGGCTGCCGCAGCAATGGTTATGCCCAAAAGCCCTGCCGTGCCCCCTGCCAGTATGAATACCAGCCTTAATACCGATACGGTGGGGTAAAGGCCGGGCAGCACGAATGAGGCTGTGGCGGTTATGCCCACCACTATCAGCAGCGGCTGTGATACCATGCCGCTTTTGACTGCGGCGTCGCCGATTATCAGCCCGCCCACGATGGAGACTGCGCCCCCCACAGCCTTCGGCAGCCTTACACCTGCCTCACGCATTATCTCAAAAAGTATCATCAGCAGGGTCATCTCCACAGGCAGGGGGTAGGGGGTGGCTTCCTCGGCGGCGGCAAGGTTTAAAAGCAGCTTGAGGGAGAATATCTCGGGGTGGAACATCACCAGAGCCACATAAAGCCCCGGAAAAACCACCGCCAGCACAAAGGCTGTATACCGAAGCAGCACCAGACATTTTGAGTAGAACCCCTTTCGGCAAAGGTCGTCCATAGTGCGGAAGTTATCCCCGAAGGTGGTGGGTATGACGATACAGAACGGGGTGCCGTCAACCAGTAAGCAAACCCTGCCCTCGCTGAGATAAAGGCAGGCGGCGTCTGGTCTTTCGGTATTTATCACCGAGGGGAAGATGGAGCGCCTGTAGCTCTCGTCGATATAGGGCTGTATCCTCTCGCCTGTCAGCACCGTGTCGGTCTTTACAGAGTTAAGGGAGCGCCTGATCTTATCCACCGCCCGGGGGTCAGCTCTGCCCTCGATGTACATAAGGCATACATCTGTGAGGGTAAGGCTGCCCACGGGTATCATCTCAAACCGCAGCGAGGGGGTCTTCATACGCCTGCGGATAAGTGAGATATCGGTGCGCACCGCCTCAACAAAGCTGTCCTGGGCGGCACTCACCGTCTGCTCACTTTCGGGAACGGATACGGCACGCTTTTCAAACCCCTGCACACCGTATACCGCAGCTTTGGGCACACCGTCAACTATAACTGCGGCAAAGCCCGAGAAAACATAGTGCAAAAGCTCACCGTAGGTGGCAGCTGCCTTGGTGTCGGCAGCCAGCAGTGACTCCTGAGATATTTTTTTGAAAAGCTCCCTCGGTCCGCCGCTTGCCTTCGGTGACAGCTCCATAACAGGCTGGAACACCGACTCAGCCAGCAGCTGTGATGAAGCCAGCCCCTCGGCGCTGACTATGCAGCAGCCCACACCGCTTATCCGTGCCTGAGTTATATTTATATCCGCAGCATTGGCGGTTATCGCCTTTATATCCCTCACCGCCTGCTGCAGCGACGGGGCTATTTTGGCATTATGATAGTTTAAATGGTCAAGAGCAAAGCTCATGCAGAACACGACCTTTCAGCTGATATTTTTCTGTATTATTATCTTCACTGCGGCGTAAAATATACACGTGAGGGCGGCTGCGCTGCCGCTGTCTTGCTTCTTGCCTCCGGTATAATAGAAAATTAACAAAATCCCGGTTTACTTTTAAAGAATATCGCTGTATAATAGCTTACAAGGAGTTTGTTAGCAGGCTAATATTTAGCTATAAAACTATAAGGAGGCGAATAAATTGGATAAGGCGCTGGAACAGGATATCATAAAGACTTCAAAATTCTTGCATTATAATATCGAGCAGGCGGTGAATGCCATGCTTTCGGACAGCGATATAACCGCAGCACAAAGCCATGTGCTCATGTTCATAATGGGCAGCGGCGAGGACGTGAGGGCTTCGCAGATACACAGGCAGCTGCATATATCCAGGGCTACCGTATCGGGGCTTATGAAAAAGCTGAGAGCCAAGGGCTATGTGACCATAGAGGGCTGCGAGAATGACGAGCGGCAGAAAAAGATAACCGCCACCGAAAAAGCAAGGCAGCATACCGAGGAGATAAAGGGCTGCATGAGCAGGATAGAGGACATAGCCTTTGAGGATTTTACCGACGAGGAGCTGGAAACGCTCCACAGGCTTATCCGCAAAATGGCAGGCAACCTTGATAATATCAAAAACACGCAGATCAATTTCTGAACTGTGCATAGGCAGGATAAGGGCGGTAACAGAGCGGGTTTTTCTTGCTTCTTGCCTCTTGCCGCTTGCATCTTAAAATCTAGACGATCGTAAAACTCGGCGGAAAAATGGTATCTCCCCCCGTAGGGGGAGAATACCTTTTTCCGCAGCTCCCCGAGCCGCGTTAGCGGCGAGGGCGTATAAAACTGTGGAGAAAACTAAAGATCGAAATTGCAAAAGTGCCCTGCTATCATGGGATATCAGAGTTTTACAATTGGTGACCTCTAAAAACCTGTGTCGTAAAGATGTGCTGCGAATTTTATCGGCAGATCGCCCAAAATTTTCGCCGGCATACTCGTGTATTCCAAGAAAATTTTGGACAATATGACGATGAAAGGCGTGGCGCAGATTTGCGGCAGAGGTTTTTAGAGGTCACCAATTGGCAATCTTAAAATCAAAAAGGAGGAAACGGACATATGAAGGATATACTGGCACAGGTCAGGCAGTATAAAAAGGACTCGCTGCTGACCCCCTTCTACTCCGCACTGGAGGTATTTATGGAGGTGCTGCTGCCCTTTATCATGGCTAAGATAATCGACAACGGCATTGAAAAGGGGGATATGTCAAAGGTGTATCTGTACGGCGGACTTATGCTGCTGGCGGCAGCGGTCAGCCTGTTATCGGGCATAATGGCAGGGGTACACGCATCAAAGGCGGCAACGGGGCTTGCCTGCAATCTGAGGGAGACTATCTATAAAAGGATACAGAGCTTTTCATTTGCAAATATCGACAAGTTCTCAACAGCAGGTCTTGTTACAAGAATGACCACAGACGTCACCAATATACAAAACGCCTATCAGATGTGCATAAGGATAGCTGTAAGAGCCCCCCTTATGCTTATAAGCAGCATGATAATGAGCTTTGCGGTAAGCGCTAAAATGAGCTCGCTGTTTCTGATAGCGCTGGTATTTCTGGCGGCGGCACTTTCGCTGGTGGTATCAAGGGCTATGAAGCTTTTCAACAGCGCATTCCATAAGTATGACGAATTAAACGCCAGCGTGCAGGAGAATATCTCGGGCATAAGAGTTGTAAAGGCTTATGTGAGGGAGGACTATGAAAAGCAGAAGTTCAAAAAGGCATCGGGCAGCCTTTATGATATTTTTGTAAAGGCTGAGAGCATTGTTGCCCTTAATAACCCCGTTATGATGCTGGTGAGCTATTCGGCTATCATAGCTATAAGCTGGTTCGGCGCACACCTGGTGGTGGGGGGCAGCCTTAAAACGGGCGAGCTCACCTCGCTGTTTACCTATATTTTCAGCGCATTTATGTCGCTGATGATGTTATCGTTCATATTCGTTATGATATCCATGTCCACCGCCAGCATAAAGCGTATCGGTGAGGTATTAAGGGAGCAGCCCGAGCTCACCGACCCCGACGCCCCCGTTAAGGAGATGAAGGACGGCTCTATCGACTTTGACGGCGTTGATTTTGCCTACTTCAAGGGTGAGAACAAAGAGGTGCTTAAAAATATCGACCTGCATATAAAGTCGGGTGAGACCATCGGTATCATAGGTCCCACAGGCTGCGGCAAGACCTCGCTTGTCAACCTTATCAGCCGCCTTTATGATGTTACAAAGGGCAGCGTTAAGGTGGGCGGCGTTGATGTTAAGGATTATGATATGGAGTTTTTAAGAAACAACGTATCGGTGGTGCTGCAAAAAAACGTGCTGTTCTCGGGCACTATACTTGATAACCTGCGCTGGGGCAATGAGAATGCCACCGACGAGGAGTGCATAGCAGCCTGCCGCTCAGCCTGCGCTGACGAGTTTATCGAGCGCATGGAGGATAAATATGATACATATATCGAGCGCGGCGGCGCCAACGTTTCGGGCGGACAGAAGCAGAGGCTTTGTATAGCAAGGGCGCTGCTTAAAAAGCCTAAGATACTTATTCTTGATGACTCAACCAGTGCGGTGGACACCGCTACCGACGCTAAAATAAAGGCTGCATTTGCCAAGGATATCCCCGGTACCACCAAGCTTATCATAGCCCAGAGGATATCGAGCGTTGAGCACGCCGACAGGATACTTGTGCTGGAAAACGGCAGCATAAGCGGCATAGGCACCCATGTGGAGCTGCTGGAAAGCAATGAGACCTACGCAGATATATATAACTCACAGGTAAAGGGCGGCGGCGATTTTGACAGCCCCCACCCCACCCATAATGAAGCAGGAAAGGAGGGACAGTAATGGCACAGAACCAAAGACCGCCCAGGGGCGCAAGAATGCCCATGAGCAAGGAGCAGATGAAAAAGCAGATAGGCGTGCTGGGCAGAGTTTTAAAGTTCATGTTCAGGGACTATAAGGTGCATTTTATCATAGTTGTGGTGTGCATAATCATACAGGCGATAACCACGCTGCTGGGCATGATGTTCATTCAGTCGCTGGTGGACGATTACATAACCCCCATGATAAAAAACCACAGCACCGACTATGCACCGCTGGCAGGGGCGCTGGTAAAGCTGGCGGCTATATACGTGCTGGGACTGTCCTCGGCTTATGCATATAACAGGATAATGGTCAATGTGGGACAGGGCACCCTGAGAAATTTCCGAAATGAGCTTTTTGAGAGCATGGAGTCGCTGCCCATAAAGTATTTTGATACCCACCCCCACGGCGATATAATGTCGGTATACACAAACGATGTGGACACCCTGAGACAGTTTATTGCCCAGAGCATACCCCAGCTGATAAATTCCAGCGTTACCCTTGTCTCCACCTTTGTTTCGATGATAATACTGAACATTCCCATGACGCTGCTCTCATGCTTCATGGCAGGGATAATGATGGTGGTGACAAAGCACCTCTCGGCACGATCGGGCAAGTATTTTGCCGCACAGCAGAAGGACCTAGGCGCAGTTGACGGCTTTATCGAGGAAATGCTGGACGGACAGAAGGTAGTAAAGGTGTTCTGCCACGAGGAGCAGGCGGTAGAGGACTTCACAAAGCTTAATAATGAGCTGAGAGAAAGCGCATACAAGGCTAACAAATACGCAAATATCATGATGCCCGTAAACGGCAATATCGGAAACCTGAGCTATGTGGTATGCGCGATCTTGGGCGCGGCGCTGGCGATAAACGGCTTTGCAGGGCTCACCCTCGGCAAGATAGTGGCTTTTCTGAGCCTTAACAAAAACTTCAATATGCCCATCACCCAGATAAGCCAGCAGATGACCTTTATCATCATGGCAGGGGCAGGCGCAGGCAGAGTTATGGACCTTATGGACGAAAAGGCAGAGACCGACGAGGGCTATGTTGAGTTTGTGAACGCAAGGTATAACTCAGATGGCGAGCTGGAAGAATGCGATGAACGCACAGGCACATGGGCTTGGAAGCACCCCCATAAGGATAACGGCTCGGTAACCTACAGAAAGCTGGAAGGCGAGATAGTTTTTGACGGCGTTGACTTCGGCTATAACGATGACAAGATAGTTCTGCACGATGTGAAGCTGTTTGCTAGACCGGGTCAGAAGATAGCCTTTGTAGGCTCAACAGGCGCAGGCAAGACCACCATAACAAATCTTATCAACCGCTTTTATGATATACAGGACGGCAAGATACGCTATGACGGCATAAACATCACCAAAATAAAAAAGCCTGCACTGAGAAAGACTCTGGGCATAGTTTTGCAGGATACCCACCTTTTCACAGGCACTGTTATGGATAACATACGCTACGGCAACCTTGACGCCACCGACGAGGAATGCATAGCCGCAGCAAGGCTGGCTAACGCCTCTAACTTTATCGAAAAGCTTGAAAATGGCTACGACACGGTGCTAACAGGGGACGGCGGAAACCTCAGCCAGGGACAAAGGCAGCTTTTAGCCATAGCCAGAGCCGCAGTGGCAGACCCCCCTGTGCTGATACTTGACGAAGCTACATCGTCTATCGACACCAGAACAGAAAAGCAGGTACAGGCAGGCATGGACGCTCTGATGTACGGCAGGACCACCTTTGTGATCGCCCACAGGCTCTCCACCGTAAGAGACTCAGACTGCATAATGGTGCTGGAGCAGGGAAGGATAATCGAGCGGGGCACCCATGAGGAGCTTATCGAAAAGCAGGGCAAATACTATCAGCTTTACACCGGTAATCAGGTGGGCTGAATAAGCGGATAGTGGATAACGAATAGTTTCACTATAAAAAAAGACACCTATGTCAGTTACATGGCATAGGTGTCTTTGTTCTCACTTATTATTTGTTGTATGTTTTCCACATATCCTGATGGATAGCATCGGCAGCCTTGGCTACCTGCTGCAGGCGGTAAGCGCTCACACGGTTGGTAAGGCATACCAGTACGTAGGGGTGCTCGGCTTCTACCACTGCGGTGTCGTGGTGGTAGGTGTCCGTCCAGCCGCACTTGGAGTAAACGGTGTATTTGCCGTTGAGACCTATGCGGAAGTTGCTTGATGTGGAGGTGGCAAAGCCGTGTCTCACGAATGAAGCGTATCTGCCGTTGTAGATGTAGTCATACATCTGTATCCACTCTTTTGCGGAGTCGGCAGCCGATACCCAGCCCCAGCGTGTTACCCAGTTTACTGTGGTGCGGCAGCCCAGTGACGCTATGTACTTGTTGTAGCCGTCCAGCCCGAACTCGTCCTGGAGCATATAGTAGCCGCAGTTATCGCTGTAATCGAAGATATACTGCATACACTGCTTGATGGTGAACTGTGAGCCGAAGTTGAAGTTGTGTATGTAGCTTGAACCTGAGGAGTAATCGGAGCTCTTGTAGGTCAGCAGCTTATCCATACCGGGCGAGCCGTCGTCCATCTCATGCAGGCAGTAGAGCATATAGGGCATTTTTACGGTGCTGGCTGTTTCAAGATAGGTCTTGGCGTTGCTGCCTATCATTGCGCCGCTGTCCAGGTCAAGGAGTATAAAGCTTGTGGTGCCGCCGAGACAGTTGAGCTGATAGCTCAGGTTATTTCTCAGGTAGTCGGGTATGGTGTAGCCCTGACCGTTCACCAGCTTTATGCTGCCGCTGTTCTCATAGCCGTTTATAATGCTGTTGTAGCTCTTGTTGGCAAAGGTCCTTGTGCCCACCCATTTTGAGCACTGACCGTAGGCTCTCACATCGGCGGTCTTTGATACCGCCCTTACCTTTACATAATACCTTTTGCCTGCAGGTATCTTGTTGGTGGTTATCTTGTTGACGCTGGGGGCGACCTCCTGAACGAGGGTCAGTCCCGAGCCGTCGGCGTTGTTGTAGTATATCTGGTAGCCGTTGGCGTTCTTCACCTTGCTCCACGAAATAGTTGCTTTGTTGAGCTTGACCGAGGTCTTGACGTTTGAAACTCTCTCGCACAGCACCGAGGGTCTGAAAACGGTGCATTTGCCGTAGTAGTTAAAGGTCGCCCAGTCCCTCATTTTAACAGGTCTTATAGCAAAGCACTGGTGTGAGCCTGCCGCCTGACCCTTGACGGTATAGGTGGTGCCTGCCTGTATGGAAACTCTGTTGTATTTTTTCTTGGCAGGGTCATACTTGTAAACTATGTACTTATCAGCACCTGCCACCTTGTTCCACTTAAAGGTGTAGCCGCTGGTGGTGGCGTTATACTCCTTATAGCTGGTCACCTTATAGGGGTCGGTGGAAGCAAGGGCGGTCTTCCAGCCGCTGTAGGTGGTCTTGCCCCCTGCGGTCTTGTAGGTGCGTATGCGGTATTTCATGGTAGTGCCGCTGGGCAGCCCCCTGTGTACATAGGCAGTTTTTGAAGCCCCCAGGTTCACCAGCTTATCCCACTTTGCGCCCTTGATGTTCCACACCTGCAGCTGGTAGCCTGTAATGCCGCTGACCTTTGACCATTTGAGAGCTATGCCCTCATAGGAAGAGTTGTAGTTTAAAAAGGTGGCAGGAGCTTTAAGCCCCGAAGCAGCGCTCACCTGAGTATCCTCACTTTCAAGCGCCGTCACCTGCGGCTGCTGTGCGTCCAGCAGAGCGGCAGCCTCCTCAGCGCCGTCTGAATACAGGGTATTCTCGGTATAAGACGGCAGATATCCCGGGCTGTCGGCACTGTTATCGGTCTGGGCGAAGGTCTGGGCAGAGCACAGGCAGGCAAGACACAGAGTAAATGCCGCAGCGATGATCTTTCTTTTTATCAAAAATATTACCCCCTGACAAATTTTAGTCTTTTCAACAAGAATAATTATAACATTTTGTGCCGCTCTTTTCAACTCGAAAAAGGCGATTTGCAAAATTTCTGCGTTATTCACAATTTAGTCAGGGGGGGTATCAGCATTATGCACAATGGGGCAGGCGGTTTTCACAAAAACTTTGTGCCTGTTTTATATGGGGTGTAAAAACACATTTGCTTAACAGTGCGTTCATAAAATGTAAAAAATAATGTGGTATGATCAGTTTAAATATAAAGAAAAGGAGCTTTTATATGAGCGGTATGAGAAAACGTTTGGTCAGCATGGCAACAGCCCTGCTTATGATGTGTACCCTGCTGACAATGCTGCCGCAGGGGAGAGTGAGTGCAGCGGAAAGCTATCTGTGGCCTGTGCCAAGCTCTACCAGTATGTCCCGAGGCTACAGCGGCAGCCATGACGGACTGGACATTACAGGAAGCCTTAACGCACCGGTGCTGGCTACAAAATCAGGAACAGTTGTTGCTGTTATAAATGGTGATGTTGAAGGCAAATGGTATGATTACGGAAAAGGCGTTGTCCTCAGACATGATGATGACGGAAAATATTCGCACTATGCACATTTGAACTTTACCAGTGTTTCTGTAAACCAGCACGTAAGTCAGGGGCAGCAGCTGGGCGGTATGGGAGCAACAGGCAAAGCAACGGGAGTACATCTGCATTTTGCTGTTGCAACATCTATGTACGGTGAAGGCGGAAGAATAGATGTTAATCCCGGTACGATAAACTACATTTACAAAGCAGGTGCTAATGACCCCCTCACCACCCCCACGATAACCACCAACAAATCTGCCTATGTTGTGGGTGAGACGGTGAATGTATCATGGGCAGCGTCGTCATCAAATTCAAATCTGTCTCATTACTGGCTGAATGTTGACGGACCCGACGGCAAGGCGGTCTACAACCTGAATATGGGTAAAAATACCTCCTACAGCTTTAAGGTAACACAGGTGGGTACATATACCCTGACTGCCTTTGCAACGCCCATGGGCTCGCAGAGCGGCGAGGGAAGTCTAAGCGACAGAAAGACGATAACCGTAAAATATGCAGACCCGATGACCGTGCCTGTGATACATACCGATAAAACGATGTATGCGGCAGGAGAAAAGGCAACTATATCCTGGGAGAAGACCTCTGCAAGTTCAGACTTTTACCAGTATTGGCTCATAGTGAGAAACACAGATACCTCAACGGAGGTGTACGGAGGAGATGCAGGGTCTACAGGTAATGTCAACAAGAATTATTATGAGTTGACGCTGCCGACAAAGGGAACCTACAAAATAACTGTTTTTGCTGTTCCCTATACCGATAAGGAAACAAATCAGAGGTGTGCAACAACTACGATAAATGTTGTGGATAAGTCAGATCTGAAAGAAATGACCGTTCCTGTCATAACTACCGATAAAAAATATTACTCTGTAGGCGAAGTTGCACATATCACATGGGAAAAATCCCCCTCGGACTCGGATTTTTACAGCTATAGAATTTTTATATTATGGACGAGCAAGGTAGAGCAGCCGTATAGAATTTATGAGATAAGTGAGTCTGTCAATAATCCGGACTATAATCATTATGATCTGTATTTGCCTTGTGACGGAATTTGTACTGTTCAGATAGAAGCAGACCCTGTTGTTGATACAGATAAGAGAAGCAAAGCATATATATATGAATTCTGTGTCGGAGATTATGTTGATCTGGGAGACGATTTTTATGCCAATATAGTTCTTGACTCCAACGGTCTGCCTGTCATTGAGTCTGCCGACAGCAATGTACAGCTTGGCAGCAAATCGGATATTAATGAAAATAATGCAAAATGGCATTTTATCAAAAATCCGAGAAGATATCTTGAAAACAGTTATATCATATCCAATGCTTCAAGCGGTAAGCTGCTCGATACATCTTATTACGATGATTCTGTCGGAAGAAGTGTTAAAACATCACCGGAATATGATGAACAAAATCCGGGAAACAATATTTGGTATGTAATAAAGCGTCCTGATGGAAGCTATAATATCGAGTGCAATTATTGGGGACGTGACCTTACAGTCAGTGCTGCAAATGCAGCAGTAAATTCCGATGTTACCGTGACCGAAAGAGATGTCAACAGCAGCTCTCAGAAATTCAGCATCATCAAACTCACTACCACCCTCAAAGGCGACATCAACAACGACGGCAAGCTGGATTCAAAGGACGCTATGCTGGCTGTGGCTTATGCTAAAAAGACCGCTCAGCCTAAGGACGACAGGCAGTTTGGCGCTGCCGATGTGAACGGCGACGGCAAGATAGACTCCAGAGACGCCTTGATGATTATCAATGCGGTCAAAACAAAGAAGTCGCTGTGATATTTTAGGGTGTGTTGACACTAAACTGATACGCGTTTTTTTGAGATATTTTTGTTCCGTTCTAGGCAAAAATCCGCAGTTGGGCTGTCGCCCTGCAAGGATTTTTAACGACGAACGGGCCAAAAATATCCAAAAAGACGTGTGTTAGGCTTAGTGTCAACACACCCTAATGACTTAAAAACTGCGGGGCGTGCTCCGCAGCTTTTTTTGTTGACAAAACCACCGCCGTGTGATATAATCAATAATGGCTTGGTGTGCCTGCATGAAGCGGCGCAGGGGCGCAATAATAATTATGAAGGATTGATAATAATGGATAATAAAGCATTGGCACAGCTGCTTTTCCCCGATGTTGAGTGCAGCCGTGAGGATATGGAGGCATGCTTCCCCGAGAGAGAGCTGCCTGAGGGGGCTTTTGTCACACGTATAGGTCCCAGCCCCACGGGGTTTGTGCACCTGGGCAACCTCTATAATGCGGTCATCGGCGAAAGGCTCGCCCACCAGTCGGGGGGAGTTTTCTACCTCAGGATAGAGGATACCGATGATAAGCGTGAGGTCGAGGGCGCTGTGGAAACTGTCATAAATGCTATGGGTCAGTTCGGCGTGGAGTTTGACGAGGGCGCCACCGCTGACGGCGATAACGGCAGCTACGGTCCCTACAGACAAAGACAGCGTGCCCAAATCTACCACGTTTTTGCCAAGTGGCTGGTGGAGCAGGACAAGGCTTACCCCTGCTTTCTCACCGCTGAGGAGATAAACGCCGTGCGTGAGGAGCAGATGTCTAAAAAGCAGGACCCCGGTATCTACGGCGAGTATGCAAAAGCCAACCGCAGCCTGACTATTGAGGAGATAAAGGCTAAGATAGACGCAGGTATGCCCTGGGTGCTGAGATTTAAGGCGGATATGACCGATGAGCGCATTGCTGTATCGGACGCCGTAAGGGGCAAGATAGAAATGCCCAGGAACTTCCTGGACTTTGTGCTGCTTAAAAGCGACGGCATACCTACCTACCACTTTGCCCATGTGGTGGATGACCACCTTATGCACTCCACCCACGTTATCAGGGGGGAGGAATGGATATCTTCGCTGCCTATGCACGTTGAGCTTTTTAATACCCTCGGCTGGCAGATGCCTGTTTACTGCCACACCGCCACCCTTATGAAGATAGACCCCGAAACAGGCGGCAAGAGAAAGCTCTCAAAAAGAAAGGACCCCGAGCTGGCGCTGACATATTACCAGCAGGAGGGGCTGGATAAGGACGTTGTCTGGGAGTTTCTGCTGACCCTTTTAAACTCAAATTATGAGGAGTGGAGAGCACAGAATGCCGATGCGGATCATACCGATTTTGAGTTCTCCCTTGCAAAAATGTCTACCTCGGGTGCGCTGGTTGACGCCGATAAGCTTAGAGATATCTCAAAGGACGTTATCGGCAGAATGGCTCCCGATAAGGTGTATGATAAGTGGAAGCAGTGGTGCGGCACCTATAACAGCAGATTTTTTGAGCTGCTGGATAAATACGAGGACAGGACCAAGGCTGCCCTGAATGTGGGCAAAAGCGGCAAAAAGCCCCGTAAGGATATCGAGAGCTGGAAGCAGGCTTGCGACTTCATGAGCTTTTACTATGACGAGACCTTTGTGATAAAGGACGATATGAACGAGCAGGCAGATGAAGAAACTCAGAAAGCTTTCTTCTCAAAATATCTGGCTTCATACGACCACGCTGACGACTCGGCGGCATGGTTTGAAAAGGTGAGAGCTATCACCGACGAGCTGGGCTTTGCCGTTAAGCCCAAGGATTATAAGAAAAACCCCGACCAGTACAAGGGCAGCATAGTACACATAACCAATATGCTGAGGATAGCCCTGACAGGCAGGGCAAACGCCCCCGATATCCACGAGGTGAGCCATGTGCTGGGTGAGGATATAGTTCGCAGCAGACTTGAAAAATTCTGTTAAGAAAGGATAATCATGTTAAAGATAATCGGAGTGCGCTTTAAAAGCGTAGGTAAAATATATTATTTCGACCCTAAGCAGAATGAGCTGAAAACGGGCGATAAGGTCATTGTCGAGACCTCAAGAGGGGTGGAGTGCGGCGAGGTGGTGCTCACCGACCGTGAGATAGACGAGACTTCTTTCAGCTCACCCATAAAGCCCATTATCAGAAAAGTGACCGAGCAGGACCTTAAAACCATTGAAAAGAACAAGCAGAGAGAAAAGGAAGCCTTTGAGATATGCAGGCAGAAGATAGCTGCCCACAAGCTTAAAATGGACCTTGTGGACGCTGAGTGTACCTTTGATAACAACAAGCTGCTTTTCTATTTCACCGCCGAGAACAGGGTGGATTTCAGAGAGCTGGTAAAGGACTTAGCGTCGGTTTTCAGGACCAGGATCGAGCTGAGACAGATAGGCGTAAGGGACGAGGCGAAAATGCTGGGAGGACTGGGCATATGCGGTCAGCCCTTCTGCTGCTCACGCTTTCTGGGTGACTTTCAGCCTGTGTCGATAAAAATGGCTAAGGAGCAGGGGCTGTCACTCAACCCCACCAAGATATCGGGCTGCTGCGGCAGGCTTATGTGCTGCCTTAAATACGAGCAGGACAGCTATGAGGACCTTTTGAAGCACACCCCCAAGTCAGGCGCGATAGTCAGGACCGCCGAGGGCAGGGGAGTGGTGGAGGAGGTAAATCTCCTCACAGGCAAGCTGAGGGTCAAGATAGATAAGAGCGACAATGTGGTCACTGTTAAAAAAGAGGACGTTGAGGTGATAAAGGACGCAGTCATCAGGCTGGACCGAAACGAGATCAAAGCTCTGAAAGGACTGGAGGGAAAGTAGTATGCCGTCATCACCCGTACACCTGAGACTTGCTTACCTTATGGCTGACCGGCTGGGGGTAAAGAACAAGGCGGATTTCCTGCTGGGCTCGATCTCCCCCGACTGTGTGAACTACGGGGTTGAGCAGGCAAGCGAGCAGGTGCGATACACCGCCCACATAAGGGACAGGGATTACGATATCTGGAAGCAGAAGCTCAAAGACTTTTACAAAGACAATAAAGAAAAATATGCCCACCGTGGGGACTTTTTAAGGGGCTATCTCTTCCACTGCTGGGCGGATATCGCCTGGGACGAGACGGTGCAGCCCAAGCTGTTTGACTTTCTGGGAACGCTGGGCTACGGCTATGACGACATGACAAAGCAGAAGTGGCAGGAGCTATACCGCTTTAACAGCGTGGTGACAGGCAGCGAGGACTATAAGCAGTGCATAAGCCTTTTAAAACAGGCAGAGCCGATGGAAATTGCAGGCTGCACGGCTGAGCTTGTCAGAAAATACAGAGACTATGTAGCCGATGACTACAAAGACAAAATAATAAACGAGCCGCCGAAGTTTTTGTGCGAGGAACACATAGACGAAACTATAAGACAGCTGGTAGAGGAAAAATACACAAAATATTTTTGATTTCCGCTGTCCCCATTGTCCTTATCGAACTGGGTTCAGGTTTAAAAGCGGGCGGTCAATGACCGCCCCTACAGACATTTGTTTTATAATAATTTCATCAAACCTTCTGATTTCAAGGTCCGTAGGGGCGAACATCGTTCGCCCGTGTTCAAAGCAAAACCATAAAACCACGGTAAAAAACTTTTATCACATAATTTGGAAAGACGTTTTTCCAGCATCTAAAAGCATAAAAAACGCACACTGTGCGATATCAAAATAAAGCAGGTAAAAGCAAATTCTTACCTCTAACCTCTAACCTCTAACCTCTAAAAGAAGGAGTTGTATCAAATTTGAGCAGACGTGTAGTGATAACAGGCATGGGTACAGTAAACCCGCTTGGAAAAAATGTTGAAGAGTTCTGGGAGAATATCAAGGCGAATAAGAACGGGCTCAGCTTTATAGACCAGTTCGACGCTTCGGATTTTCCCGTAAAGATCGTCGGCGCAGTGAAGGATTTTGACCCCACTGTTTGCATTGACAAAAAGGAAGCCAGAAGAATGGACCGTTTTACACAGTTTGCTCTTTACGCTTCTGTTGAAGCTTTGAAGAATGCAGGCAGCGACTTCAAGGACGTTGACCCATTCAAGGCAGGCGTTATAATCGGCGTTGGCGTTGGCGGACTAAACCTCACTGAGAGCGAGGTGACCAAGTTCAACGAGAAAAAGGATAAAGTATCCGTATTCTTTATCCCCATGATGATAGGCAACATGGCGGCAGGCACTGTAGCTATGAAAACAGGCTTTAAGGGAGATAACTTCTGCACCACCACCGCCTGCTCGTCAGCTACCCACGCTATCGGCGAGGCTTTCAGGAAGATAAAGGACGGTTATCTTGATGTTTGTCTCTGCGGCGGCAGCGAGGCTTGTATCTCAAGATTTGCCCTCAGCGGCTTTTGCAACATGAAGGCACTTTCACAGGCTGAGGAGCTGGACAAGGCTTCTACTCCCTTTGATGCCAACAGGCAGGGCTTTGTGCTGGGCGAGGGCGCAGGCATTCTCTGTCTTGAAGAGTATGAGCACGCCAAGGCTAGGGGCGCAAACATTATTGCCGAGGTCGCAGGCTACGGGGCTACAGGCGATGCATACCACATGACAAGCCCCTCACCCACAGGCGAGGCTGCTGCACACGCAATGAAAACGGCTTACACCGAGGCAGGGCTCAGACCCGACGAGGTGAACTACATAAACGCCCACGGCACATCAACAGGTCTCAACGATAAGTACGAGACCAACGCCATCAAGATAGCCCTGGGTGAAGATGCTGCTGGAAAGTGCGTTATCAACTCCACCAAGTCTATGGTGGGCCACCTGCTGGGAGCTGCAGGCGGTGTTGAGGCTATAGTTACTGCGCTGTCGGTAAAGAACGACTTTGTTCACAAGACCATAAACTACACCACCCCAGACCCCGAGTGCGATCTTGATTACGCCACCGATAAAAACCGTGAGATGACGGTGAACGCTGCCCTTTCAAACTCGCTGGGCTTCGGCGGTCATAACGCCACTATCTGCATAAAGAAGTATACAGGCTGATAGAGCCTTGAACTCTGCAAAAGAAAAATTTTTAAGGAGTAACCGAATATGAGCGAAAAAATATACGGTCAGCTTGACCTTGATACTATAGAAAAGCTGGCAGATATCGTAAACCGCAAGGAGCTTTCGGAGATAACCATAGTCGATGACGGCAGGGAGATCACTATCAAGGGCAAAAAATGTCCTCCCCCGCCCCCTGCGCCTATGGGTATGCCCCCTGTTGGTATGCAGATGCCCAGCCCTGCGCCTGCGGCAGAAAATATCACCGCCCCCCAGCCTGCCCCCACATCGGGCAAGCAGGTCAAAGCGCCTATAGTGGGCACATTCTACTCTGCGCCCTCACCCGACAGCCAGCCCTTTGTCAGTGTCGGCGACAAGGTCAAAAAGGGCGATACCATATTTATCCTGGAGTCCATGAAGGTCATGAGCGAGGTGCAGAGCGAGTTCGACGGCACCGTCAGGGAGATACTGGTCAAAAACGGCGACCCTGTGGAGTTCGACCAGACTGTAATGATACTGGAATAATTCATAATTATCCCCTTTGACCCTGCTTAGTGATACCGCAGCTTTTATGCCTTTTGGGGCAGGGTGGGGGGACAGGCAAATTCTTTGATAAACAGCTCGCCGATTTGCGGGAGCTGTCGGAGGGATAAAAAATGGCAGTTTTGATGAATAAGGAACAGATAATGGAGATAATACCCCACCGTGACCCCTTTCTGCTCATTGACGAGATAAACGAGCTGGAGGTCGGCAAGAGAGTAAAGGCTACAAAATACATCAAAGAGGACGACTTCTGGTTCAAGGGACATTTCCCCGAATACCCCGTTACCCCCGGCGTGCTGATGGTGGAGATGTGCGCACAGGCAGGCGCTGTGGCTCTGCTGGCTCTGCCCGAGAACAAGGGCAAGATAGGCTTTTTCGGCGGCATTAACGACTGCAAGTTCCGCCGTCAGGTAGTCCCCGGTGACAAGCTTGATATCGAGGTAGAGATAATCAAGGTAAAAGGTCCCATAGGCGTAGGCAAAGCCCTTGCCTCGGTCGACGGCAAAAAAGCAGTATCGGCAGAAATAACCTTTGCCATTAAGTGAGGCAAGAGGCAAGAAACTTGCCAACCCGGCTTTGATGATAAAGCGCACTCAGCAGGTTTGTCAAGGCTCAAACATAGCGTGCGGTGAAAGGCTCAAAAGGAGTAGGAACGAAATCGGTCTCTTCCGTTGCGGCAGCCAAAACAAACCCAAAAAGTGCGGCGGTGAACAGCAGTAAACCAAGCGGCACAATGGTCACCATACGGACATAAGTATAGCGAAATAAAGCGCAGGGTCAAGCCGGGCGCCAGACGGCTTGCAGGGTCTGGGGCAGAGCCCCAGCTCAAGGCACAAACAATGGAGGATATGAATGTTTAATAAAGTTTTGATCGCCAACCGCGGCGAGATAGCGGTGCGAATAATACGTGCCTGCCGTGAGCTTGGCATAAAGACGGTGGCAGTATACTCCACCGCAGACAAAAACGCATTGCACGCCATGATAGCGGACGAAGCTATCTGCATAGGCGGCGCACCCAGCAAGGACAGCTATCTGAACGTCAGGGCGATAATCTCAGCCTGCGAGATAACGGGGGCGGAGGCTATACACCCGGGGTTTGGTTTTTTGTCTGAAAATCCCTCATTTGCCAGAATGTGCGAGAAATGCGGCATAACCTTTATCGGACCGAGGGCACATTCAATAGAAATGCTCGGTGACAAGGCGCAGGCGAAGGAGACCATGAAGGAAGCAGGGGTGCCTGTTATCATGGGCTCAGACGGCGCAATATCAAACATACACGCCGCAAAAACTCTGGCGAGAGACCTGGGCTACCCCGTGCTTGTTAAAGCCTCGGCAGGGGGCGGCGGCAGAGGTATACGCATAGTAAACGGCGAGGACGAGCTTGAAAGCCAGATGAAGGCAGCCAGCCAGGAAGCCCTTGCCTGCTTCGGCAGCGACGAGGTGTATATCGAAAAATTCATCGAGAACCCAAAGCATATCGAGATACAGATACTTGCGGATAACTACGGCGACGTCATTTACCTGGGCGAGCGTGACTGCTCAATGCAGAGAAGAAACCAGAAGGTGCTTGAAGAAGCCCCCTCGCCTGCCCACTTTATGACACCCGAGCTCAGGGAAAAAATGGGCAGAGCTGCCTGCACCGCCGCAAGAGTGTGCGGCTACCGCAACGCAGGCACGATAGAATTTCTGGTGGATAAAAAGGGCGATTTTTACTTTATGGAGATGAACACCCGTATTCAGGTGGAGCACCCCATTACCGAAGCTGTGACAGGCATAGACCTGGTAAAGCAGCAGCTGCTCATAGCTTCGGGTGAAAGGCTCAGCATAAAGCAGGAGGACGTAAAGCTCACAGGTCATGCCATCGAGTGCAGGATAAATGCGGAAAATCCCCTCTTCGGGTTCAGACCCTCACCGGGTAAGATAGAGTCGCTGTTTATCCCCGGGGGCTTTGGCGTCAGGGTGGATACCGCCGTTTATCAGGGCTATGAGATACCGCCTTATTACGACTCAATGATAGGCAAGCTGATAGTACACGGCAAGGACAGGGAGGAAGCTATCGCCAAAATGAGATGGGCTCTCGCCGAGTTCATCGTGGACGGAGTTTCTACCAATGTGGATTTCCAGCTGGAGCTTATAAGACGCCCCGAGTTCATTCAGGGTGATTACGATAACGGCTTTCTGAACCGTACCGATATTCTCAGTGATAAAAGGGGTGACGATCAGTGCAGCTAGAGGACCTGTTTTCAGTCGTAAAGGTCCGCTTTAACGGAGATAAGAGCGACGATACAAATTCATCAAAAAAGACCGATATCCCCACAGGGCTGCTTTTTAAATGCCCAAGATGCCGCAGCGTCACCTTTCAGGAGGACTTCCAGCGCAACGGCAAGGTCTGCCCCAACTGCAACTACCATTCAAGGCTCACCGCTAAGGAGCGCCTTGATATTACGGTGGATAAAAACAGCTTTGTTGAGTTCGACGGGGATATGATATCAAAAAATCCCATCGGCTTCCCCGGGTATGAGCAGAAGCAGCAGGAGCTCAGAGAAAAAACAGGGCTCAAAGACGCTGTGCTCACGGGAAGAGCTAAAATACGGGGCGAGGATATCGTCATAATAATCATGGACTCAAACTACATGATGGCTTCAATGGGCAGCGTGGTGGGCGAGAGGATAACCAGAGCTATCGAGTATGCCACCGAAAATAAGCTGCCTGTCATAGCCTTTACCGCATCGGGCGGCGCAAGAATGCAGGAGGGCATAGTCTCTCTCATGCAGATGGCTAAGACCTCGGGAGCAGTGGCAAGACATAACGAGGCAGGTCAGCTGTATATTGCCGTTATGACAGACCCCACCACAGGCGGAGTCACCGCATCCTTTGCCTCTCTTGGCGATATCATCATTGCCGAGCCAAAGGTGCTCATAGGCTTTGCAGGCAGACGTGTTATCGAGGGTACTATCAGACAGAAGCTGCCCGACGACTTCCAGTCGGCTGAGTTTATGCTGGAAAACGGCTTTGTTGATATGATAGTCGAAAGAAAAAAGCTGCGCAGGGTCATCGCCCATCTGTTAAAGCTGCACCGACCCCAAGCACCTGTCAACAGGGAGGTGACCGCAAATGAGTGAGCTGACAGCCTGCCAGAAGCTGGATATCATCAGGCACAAGGGCAGACCCACCGCCCTTGATTACATACCCATGATATTTGACGAGTTTTTTGAGATGCACGGCGACAGGCTATACGGCGATGATAACGCCATTATGGGGGGCGTTGCCTCATTCAAGGGCACACCCGTCACCGTTATCGCCGAGGTAAAGGGCAGAAACCTTGCCGAGAACCAGAAGTGCAACTTTGGTATGCCCCACCCCGAGGGCTACAGAAAAGCCCTGAGACTGGCAAAACAGGCTGAAAAATTCCACAGACCCGTTATCTGCCTTGTTGATACGGCAGGGGCATTCTGCGGCATTGAAGCCGAAAAACGAGGTCAGGGCGAGGCTATCGCTAAAAATATCATGGAGTTTATGACCCTTAAAACTCCCGTTATATCCATAATACTGGGCGAGGGCGGCTCAGGGGGCGCACTGGCGCTGGCGGTCTGCGACAGACTGGCTATGCTTGAAAATTCCATCTATTCGGTGATCTCACCCAGAGGCTTTGCAAGCATTCTCTGGAAGGACGCTTCAAGAGAGCGTGAAGCCTGCGATATAATGAAGATAACCGCCGATGACCTGAAAGCTCTGGGCGTTTGCGACAGCATAATAAGCGAAGCCGACGGCGGCGCACATAACGACCCCCAGCAGACAGCGGAGAATATTTCCGACTATATTTCGCAAACCTTGGAAGATTTACAAAGAAAATTCCAAAAAGGGCTTGACGAAATGATAAATCAACGTTATAATAAGTTTAGGGTTGTGGGAGAGTTTGAAGAGCCTTCCGCATTCTGATAAAGCCCGGTCATTAATACAGACCGAAGGATCAAAAACCAAAAGTAGAAATGGAGGGTGAACGCAGTGGTATTTGACAAGATCCGTGAGATCATTGTAGAGCAGCTTGACGTTGACGAGGACAAGGTAACTTCAGAGGCTTCCATCACAGAGGACCTCGGAGCAGACTCCCTCGACGTAGTTGACCTGGTCATGAGCATCGAAGAAAGCTTTGACATCGAGATCCCCGACGAAGAGGTAGAGAATATCAAGACCGTTGGTGACATCGTTAAATTTATCGAGGCAAAAACTGAGGATTGATTTTTTCAGAAATAAAAGTCCGCACTTGATACGGTGCGGACTTTTTATTTTGATTTGGTATAGGCGGTAGGCTATTCGGCATTTGATGAAGAGTCATCGGTGAGGGTCTCGGGGATAAAAATTTCTTTCATTACCTGTTCGTAATCATCACCTTTAAGCTTTTTGCCGTCTGCTTTTATTGAGCTGACCTTGAAGCTTTCAAACACAAAGCCGTCGTGGACCACTTTAAATTCTATCTCGACCTCGCTGCCCTCGTGGTCGCCTTTGCAGGTCACGGTAAAGGTCTTGCCTTTTTTTGTGCATTGCCACCGGGCGTCCTCGCCCAGATAGCTTTCGGTGACATCTCCTATCATGCTGGGGATACTTCCGCTGAAATTGTCAAGGCTCTGCACTGCCGTGCTTTTTATCAGCTCAGGCATATTATCGGTGTTGTAGCGCAGACCTGCGGTAAAGCCGTTGAGCGTGACCGCCGCAAAGATAAATGCCCCCAGCATAAATGCCTTGTAGACCTCTTTGCCCAGCGCCTTTTCACGCCTGTAGACATACACAGGCGATATCCACGCCCAGCGTATCAGCCCACTGACCTTTTCAGCGTACAGCTCCTGCCTGCTGATAGACCTGTAGTCCAGCACACAGCCCAATACCTCCAGCACAGCCACCGCCGCCCACAGAAAGGCGCCCGATACTGCGGATATGACAAAATTCTGCAAAAACAGCCCCAGCAGCGGCAGAAAGCATATAAACCATATACCGCCGCTGTCTGAGCGTCTGTCATTTATCTGTTCGGTTTTTTCCTGCTCATTAAAAATAAGCTCTTCCATAAAATGTACCTGTCCTTAGATATTACGTAAGCTGAAAACAATGCTCATTTACAGCTTTTCACTTCTTATCCTTTGCGTCAAGGAGCATTTCCTCGGCTTTTATAAAAAGCCTGTAAACAGGCGCTATCTTCTCAAAGTCACGGCATACCCTCTCGGGCAGGCTTTCGCTGAAATACAGCGCGGAGTTATCGCTTTCGTGGGTGAGGTGAAGATTTTTTCTGTTGAGCCAGCTTTTTAAATTCTCGGGCTGCTGTGGGAAATGGTCTTTTTTGTAAAGCTCGCCCCCCAGCACCAGGCTTTGCTGACCCTCATAGGCAGCTATTGCCTCCATAGCGGTCTTATCCTTGGCGATGATAAGCTCTCTGATATTCTCCATGACCTCGGTGGTTATTTTGTAATAGCCGCAGCCCCAGCCGAAGTTATCAGCCCCTGCCCAGAAAAAGAACTCGGGCTTGCTCTCAAACCGCTCCTTTGGTCTCATAAGCGAGCACCACAGGCTTTTTCTGAAAAACATACCGTCCCTTATGAGCCTTACATCTCTGTATATGCGTGATACCTTTTTGGGGTCGCAGATGATTTTATCGTCTATCTTATTCATCAGGGGAGTGAGATACCTTATCATCT
>ERZ842401.2513-NODE-2513-length-24458-cov-11.360079_pt1 | contig 24458 bp, 22 predicted proteins | sample MGYA00521270_ERZ842401 | MGnify/ENA primary metagenome ERZ842401 (study PRJEB31892, sample SAMEA3878208) | bioreactor metagenome | biome: Moose rumen | place: Sweden | collected 2011-10 | study: EMG produced TPA metagenomics assembly of the PRJEB12797 data set... | reverse complement strand
GTCAGGCAGACCAGCAGGCAGAAACCATTAAGGAACTGACGGCAAAAATCTCAGAGTTGTCGTCTCAGGTAGAGAAGCTTAATGCTAGGATAGACCATCTGAATGAAGTCATCCAAATGAAGGACGAAGTCATTAAAGCTAAGGATCTCCAGATCAAGAATCTGAAGAATGAGGTTGCCAATGGCCGTAGGCATCGTTTTGGCCCTACGACTGAACAGCGTAATCTCCTGAATAATCGTCCGACCGATACGGAAGGTGAGCGCAAACAGGATTTTGACGGGACTCCGGAGAGTCTTCCGCCTGATTCTGAACAGCCTAAAGGTGAAGACAGTGATGGGGTTGCCCCCAAGAAGCAGAAACGTAAGAAGGAGACGCAAAAGCGTCAGCCTAAACAGCCCCATAAAGTTGATGAGACAATAACTCATGAAGTCGAAGAGTATTACGAACTCCCGGCAGGTGCCCGTTTTGTATATCGTGACGGTGAGCAGGATATCTGCTACTATCGTGTGATTGAGCACATCAAGGCACGTAACGTGGAGCACGTATATAAGGTGGCCCGCGTCCAGCTTGCTGACGGCACATTTACCAACACGATGGAGGATCCAAGGAAGAAGATCGGTGGCATTTTCGGTCCGACGCTCCTTGCTCAGGTTCTTTGCTGGAAGTACGTCTATCACCTCTCAGCCAATCGCATCAAGAAAATGCTTCGCAATCAGGGCATTTACATCAGTAAAGGCTCTCTTAACCGGTATATGCAGAATGGGATGAGAATCCTCAAGGAATACTTGGAGGAGCCATTCAAGTTTGAGGTCCAGGCAACAGACTATATGATGACCGACGAGACGGCAGAACTGGTTGGAGTTGTTGATGATGGTGTGAAGTCTTACAAGAAGAAGTATCTCTGGGCCTTCTTTGCCAAGCTGAAGAACATGGTGTTCTATGTATATGAGAAAGGTAGCCGTGCCCGTCAGGTAGCCCTTGACTTCCTGAAGAACTTCTGCGGTTTCCTATCCACAGACGGCTATGTTGCCTACAGTATCTTCGATGATGCCGAGAAGCATCCGGAGGTAATACATATAGGTTGCTGGACACATGCGAGAAGGAAGTGGATAGAAGCTCTTCCCAGTGACGAGCGAGCCAGGGAAATCATAAACCTGATAGCTGAGCTCTTCAAGATAGAGGTGACATTCAAGGTGCTCAGGCTGAAACCTTTCCTGATAAAGGAGCGGCGAAAAAAACGGTCGAGGGCTATCCTGAACAAGATTCACAGTAAGGTCTTGCTAATGTCGCTTGATGTGGGCCTGATGGCCAACGAGATGATGAAGAAAGCGGTTACCTATACGCTGAATCAGTGGAAATCACTGGAGAACTTCATCGAAGACGGTCGGGTGGAAATTTCAAACAACCTCTGCGAGCAGCGCATGAAAGCGGTGAAGCTTAACCTGAAGAACTGCCAGAACATCGGAAGTGAAATTGCTGCCGAGAATGCAGCCTTTATGTTCTCTGTTACGGAAAGCTGCTCGCTGAACGGAATCAATCCAGAAAGTTATCTTGAAGATGTCTTCAGGAGCATCCTTTTTGGAATCGATAGGGAGAAGCGCGACTTCTTGCCCTGCTATTATCAGGCGCATGAGTTATCCAAGTTGAACGCTCTTGAGGTAGCAAAACTCCTGTCAACGGCTGCCTAATCGCAGTACCAAATGTTAAATCTGGAAAATCTTACATTTTGCTGAAATCTGGAAATGCCCGCAAACACGGGCACTTCAGAGGATTTGGCGGATAATAGAACGTTTACGCTACAAGATATTATTCTTAAAGATTATACAGAGTTTTATAACTGGCTTCATAAAAAGAACAAAAGACTAGTCCCTCATTTCACTAGGAATTTTAGTGCAGAGCATATCTACGATGAAAGTGTCAGCAAAATGTCTTTCTCTGTAGGGTCGCCTGTCAATCTGAAGATAAGGGAAATAAACTACGATGATGTGGAGCGTTCCAAACTGCGTATATACGACGAGGCTAGTTTCGCGAGGTTAAAAAGGACAAGCGAGGAAGAGACAGAACTCGAAATCACATCATTATGTGAATATGTGGTCAATAGTCTCTCGAAGGTTGGAAGAGAACTTACTGACGATGAGATAGAATATCTGTATGATGTCATAGGTGAAGCCCTTGTGAATGCCGATGAACATTCTACGACCAAATACCGATTCTCTATCGGATATTTTGAGAAGAAGAAGTCTGATGGGAGAAGTGTGGGACTATTCAAACTTGCAATTATGAACCTTGGCAAAACAATCTATCAGAAGTTCAAAGACCCAGCATGCCCCAACAAAAAACACGTGGAACGTATGAAACAGCTATCAGACAAATATACAAAAAGGAGACTGTTTTTACCAAAGCGGTTTGAAGAAGAAACACTATGGACACTGTATGCCCTTCAGGATGGTGTGACATCCAAGAAACAAAAAAGAGGTTCGGGTTCTATAACAATCATAGAAAGTTTCTTCAAGATGAAGGGCAATGACGACTTTGACAATTTGTCACAGATGATGATTGTTTCTGGTTCGGCATGTATCAAGTTTGATGGCACCCATAAGATTCAGAAGAAACTGGATGAGAATGGCAAATCAATGTCAGTTATGACTTTCAATAAATCTGGAAGTATAGAGGATCAACCTGATAATAAGTTCGTGTACGGGAATGATAGTTTCTATCCTGGCACATTAATAAGTCTTACTTTACGGTTTGATGAATCTGAGACAACAAATAACTAGAATATAATGAGTAAACAAACAATTAATTTAGAAGACTATCGGGTGGTTGATCGTGAGAGTCATCTTAAATCCCGAGTGTTCGCGGGAAGGCCGAGAGGATTGGCAGTACGTGAAGCATCGAAAATAGATGATTTGGCCGACAATAACGACGAGGTGATAATAAACGTTCCTGATGACATTAGGGCACTGAACCCTTCATTCATTGAGGAATTCCTGTTTAATGTGGTGAAGAAATACGGCCCCACAGGATACAAGGAGAAAGTAAAGTTTGAAAGTGAACATGGGTTTAAGTTTGAATCCAAGCTGCAAGAGGGTATCAACCGTATCATGCGAAGAATGTCTGGATTGGACAATTAACAGGATTGTGGAATGGATAGTCAGATGATACAAGTTGATGTTATAGAGACATGGTGGGACTACCTCCTTGGGATAGCCACAATGATTTTGGCCGCAATTAATGTGTGGCTCATTTATATTATATACAGGTGGCAGCATAAAGATACGAAGGCTATAGAGGAACGACAGAGGAGGGTAAATCAATTCAACAATATATTCCTCATCCCCAGAATGGCACTTCTCAAGCAGACGTTTGATACGTTGATTCAGATTGCTTCCAAATTTGAATCTTCTATTGATGACGAGTCAAAGAAGACAAATCTATCAGATGAACTGGATGCCAAGATAGTAGAATTTGATGATAATTTCGTAAGTTTTATCTCTGGTATCGACTCCCAGTTGTACAATAAGGTGCATGACATTGTTGAGGGAATGAGAGACGGCCTGTCGCATGACGTGTTTGATACCAACACAGCTGAAATAAATGGCTCTGCCTATGTCCAGAAAATACAAGCAAGAATAAATTTGAATTACAAGTCACTTTTAAATACTCTTTTCAGTTATGATGGGAATCAGGGCAAGAAGGATGAGAGTGACAAAAAAGGTGCCAGTTTGTTCCTGTATGTTTTGTTAGGCGTTATTGTTATCATGCTTGCTTCAATGGTTTATCGAGATTATACTACGGGTGTGCCAGAGAAGATAACTTTCCAATTGGATTCTACACAGATGAAGAAAATAATGAATGCAATGCAAAGTAATACATCCCCAATTGATGATGGCAGGGAGGATAAAAAGTAGTTTGATTATAAAGTATAACTTTATACATATATGGCAGAAAGAAAGACTATTTACCTTTGTCTGGCGCACTAATAATGGTTTAAGGTTAATGGTGAAAGGTTCAGGGTTGATTAATAGAATAACAATTAAAACAATATAAAACTATGTCAGAACGTAAAAGAATATACTTGTGCTTAGCGCACATGTCAGAAGATGGCGCTGAACAGCGCTATGTTAAAGAGGCTTTTGATACTAACTGGGTAGTGCCTTTGGGACCAAATGTGAATGGATTCGAGAAGGACTTGGAAGAATTCGTAGGTGAGAATAAGCGCGTGGTAGCACTAAGTGCTGGTACGGCTGCGGTGCATCTTTCGTTACTAGCCTGTGGCGTAGGTTCTGGCGATGAAGTTTGCGTGCAGAGTTTTACGTTCTGTGCATCTTCGCATCCCATAACCTACCTCGGTGCTACTCCGGTGTTCATTGATTCTGAACGCGAGACATGGAACATGGATCCGGAACTGCTGGAGAAAGCAATCATTGACCGCAAGGAGAAGACGGGCAAGTATCCTAAGGCTATCGTGCCAGTAGCACTTTACGGTATGCCATACAAGATTGACCAGATTATGTCTATCGCTGATAAGTATGGAATACCAGTGGTAGAGGATGCCGCTGAAGGATTCGGTTCAAAGTTCAAGGGGCAGGTACTTGGTACATTTGGTAAGTTTGGTGTGCTGTCGTTCAACGGCAACAAGATGATTACCACCAGCGGTGGTGGGGCGCTTATCACAGAGAACGAAGACGAGTGGCGCGAAATAATGATGTATGCCACGCAGTATCGTGAGAGTTATCCTTACTATCAGCACGAAAAGATTGGCTACAACTACCGCATGAGTAATATCTGTGCTGGTATCGGTCGTGGACAAATGACGGTAGTGAATGACCATATTGCACACCACAAGCACGTGCAGAAGATGTATGAGGAACTGTTGGCTGATGTGCCAGGTGTACATGTACATTCTCAGCCCAACAATGGTGATTATGATAGTAACTACTGGCTTTGTACCATCACCATAGACGAGAACGTGAAGGTGAAGGGTCAGGAGGATGCCTATAAGACCATTGTGACAGGTGCTGTAGGTGGTGCTGCAGGTGTCATTCATGCTGCTGCATCTGCTCATACCGATTGTGAGCCTAATTCCAATGTGGAAGCCATGCGTGTTGCTCTTGATCAGGCTCAGATAGAGGCAAGGCCAGTTTGGAAGCCCATGCACAAGCAGCCGTGCTACAAGGATGCTCCTGCTTACGTGAATGGTGTGTCGGAAGCAATCTTCAAGGTAGGTATGTGTCTGCCTGCCGGTCCATACGTCACTGATGATGATGTAAGGTACATTGTTGATACCATCAAGGCAAATATTATAGGATGAAGAGTCTTTTGATAGCCATCTGGCAATTCTGTAGTTACTTGTTTGTACCTCAATGGGGTAAAAATAAGGAATAATACAATGGATAAGTATCAATATCATATATTTAGCCCGTATAGGGTTTGCCCTTTGGGAGCACACGTTGACCATCAGCATGGATTGGTGACAGGTTTTGCTATCGATAAAGGCGTTGACCTTTACTTCGATGTAAGAAGTAAGATGGCTGATGGCAGATGTGATCCTCATGTGCATCTGGAGTCGAGGACGTTTGAGGGAACGGTGGATTTTGAGATTGATAAGCCATCTCAAGTTCGTGAGCACCATTGGGGTGATTATGCTCGTGGTGCGAAGTATGCGCTGCGGAAGCGATTTGAGCTGAAGCGGGGTATCACAGGTGTGATACAGGGTAGTCTGCCTGTGGGCGGTCTGTCATCTTCAGCAGCAGTGTTAATTGCATACGTCATGGCCTTTGCTAAGGCTAATGATATTACGTTGCAGCCGTTTGAGGTGGTGAAGATAGCTTCGGAGGCTGAACGGGAATACATCGGACTGAACAATGGTTTGTTGGATCAGGCTTGTATTGCGCTATCCAAAAAGAACCAACTTTTATTCTTGGATTGCGACTCCAATGAATATAGATTGATTCCTTTTGGTGGTCAAATGTCAAAAGTCGAAAGTCAAAAGTCAACCTTAGACCTTAGTCCTCAGACCTCAGACCTCCCCTTTGAAATTGGCATTTTCTTTTCAGGCTTGACTCGATCGTTGGTGAACAGCGATTATAATCTGCGCGTATTTGAGTGTAAGACGGCTGCGTGGAATATGTTGGCATATACTGACCAGCCGCTGAAGACGTTTGATAAGACGTTCCTAAGGGATATTCCCAAGGCAACGTTTGAAAAGACGAAGATCGCTATGCCTGCAAGGTTCGCTCGTCGCGCAGAGCACTTCTATAGTGAGTACCGTCGTGTGCGACAGGGAGTGACTGCTTGGGAAACAGGCAATATGAAACTGTTTGGTAAACTATCGTTTGACTCCTGTGAGAGTAGTATCCACAACTATGAGTGCGGCTCTCCAGAGTTGATAGCTATCTATGAGATTATGCGCAGCTTGCCGGGGGTGTATGGTGGACGATTCTCAGGAGCAGGTTTCAAGGGCGCTTGTATCGCTCTCGTAGATCCTGCCTATAAGGAGGATATTCAGAAAGTGCTGACAGAGAAATATCTGGAACAGTTCCCAGAGTATGAAAAGACATTCCAAGTGTTCTGGGTAAAGCCAGATGATGGAGCAAGATTCTTGGATAATTGAAAATTGAGAATTGACAATTGAAAATTATGAAAAACATTGTTATTGCTGCGGGATATGCTACGAGATTAGGGGAACTGACAAAGAACTTCCCGAAGCCATTGCTGAAGATAGGTGAGAATACTATCTTGGGAAGAATGTTGGATGATATCGACAGGATTCCTGAGATAGATGAGCATATCATCATTACAAACCATAAGTTTGCAAGCATCTTCGAGGGCTGGAAGAAGGATTTGCACTATAGCAAGCCGGTTACCATTGTGGATGATGACACAGAGACTAACGAAACTCGTCTTGGAGCTGTGTGCGATTTGTTGTATGCCATGGATAAACTCCACATCGACGATGACCTGTTGGTAGTGGCAGCAGATAATCTGCTGTTCTTCTCATTCCAGGAGTTTGTGAACTTTGCCAAAGAGAAACAGACAAGTTGCATCATGTGTCATGAGCAGCTTTCAATAGAAAAGCTTCAAAGGACAGGAGTGGTGGAACTGGATGCCAATAATAAGGTACTTGGTATGGAGGAGAAACCACAGGTGCCCAAAAGCCACTGGGCTGTTCCGCCATTTTATATTTATCTGAAGAAAGACCTCAACTTGGTACGCCACTCTGTAGAGAATGGTTGTGGCAAGGATGCTCCAGGTAATCTCGCTCACTATATGGTGGAGCATACCACTATGCATGCTTGGCCCATGAGTGCCGGAAGGTTTGATATAGGGTCATTAGACACCTATTACGAAGCGGTTGAGAAATACGGTAAGTAACGAACACGAATTTCACGAATCTAACGAATAAAAACTTATTATACAATGAAGATTGCAGTAGCAGGAACAGGTTACGTAGGCATGAGTATAGCAACACTGCTTGCTCAGCATAATCACGTAACAGCTGTTGACGTGATACCTGAGAAGGTGGAGAAAATCAACAAAAAGATCTCTCCTATTCAGGATGAGTATATTGAGAAGTATTTGGCAGAGAAGGAGCTTGACTTGACGGCAACGCTGGATGGTAAGGCTGCCTATAAGGATGCTGACTTCGTGGTGATTGCGGCTCCGACGAACTATGACCCGCAGAAGAATTTCTTTGATACGCACCATATTGAGGATGTGATTGACCTCGTGTTAAGTGTGAATCCCGATGCAGTGATGGTGATTAAGAGTACCATCCCCGTGGGGTATTGCCGTTCGCTGTATGTGAAGTATGCGCTGAAGTTCTTGACGGACCCGGCGTTGAAGGGGAAGAAGTTTAATCTGCTATTCTCGCCGGAGTTTCTGCGTGAGAGCAAGGCACTGTATGACAACCTTTATCCCTCTCGCATTATCGTAGGTTATCCGAAGATTCTACCTGCTGATAGAAACAGGAAGTGGGATGAGGAGAATGCTGCCATCACGGCTATTGGGAATCCTGAGGCAGAAGAGAAGGCTAAGACGTTCGCCGGACTGCTACAGGAAGGTGCTATCAAGGAGAATATCGATACGCTGTTTATGGGCATGACGGAAGCTGAAGCCGTGAAGTTGTTTGCCAATACCTATTTGGCTTTGCGTGTATCATACTTTAATGAGCTGGATACTTATGCAGAGGTGAAAGGATTGGATAGTCAGGCTATCATATCTGGCGTTGGTTTAGATCCTCGTATCGGTACACATTATAATAATCCTTCATTCGGTTATGGTGGTTACTGTCTACCTAAGGACACCAAGCAGTTGTTGGCCAACTATGCGGATGTGCCTCAGAATATGATGACGGCCATCGTGGAGAGCAACCGTACGCGTAAGGACTTTATTGCTGATGAAGTGCTGCGTAAAGCAGGTTACTATACTGCTAATAGTGACTGGAGTGAGAGCGCAGAGAAGGATGTGACCATCGGTGTGTTCCGTCTGACGATGAAATCTAATTCTGATAACTTCCGTCAAAGTGCCATCCAAGGCATCATGAAGCGTGTAAAGGCCAAGGGTGCTAATATCATCATCTATGAGCCTACGCTAAAGGATGGCGAAACGTTCTTTGGGTCTCGTGTTGTGAATAACTTGGAAGAGTTTAAGAAGCAGAGTGATGCCATTATTGCTAATCGTTACGACGAGGCTCTGGATGATGTTCAGGAGAAGGTATATACTCGCGATATTTTCAAGAGAGACTAATCAAAAATTTGAATTAGAGAATGAAGACCATTTTAGTTACAGGAAGTGCTGGATTTATTGGCTCGAACTTGGTGCTACGCTTATTTAAGGAAATGAGTGAGGGTACTATTGTGGGACTGGATAATCTGAATGATTATTATGATCCGACACTGAAAGATTACCGCCTCAGTGAGATTGAGAAGGCAAAACCTGCGGGAATTGAATATGAGTTTGTCAAGGGCGATTTGGCTGACAAGGCGCTGATTGATGGACTGTTCGAGAAGTACCACTTTGACGTGGTGGTGAACCTAGCTGCTCAGGCAGGTGTGCGCTATAGCATCACCAATCCTGATGCCTATATTCAGAGCAATATGATTGGCTTCTATAATATACTGGAAGCTTGCAGGCACTCGATGGATGAAGTAAGATGTAAGAAGGAAGATGTGAATGCTCAGCCATCAGCCATCAACCATCAGACATATCGTGGAGTACAACACCTTGTGTACGCCTCGAGTAGTTCTGTGTATGGTGGTAATAAGAAGGTGCCATTCAGCACAGATGATCGTGTAGATAATCCTGTGTCGCTGTATGCAGCTACGAAGAAGAGCAATGAACTGTTTGCTCACTGCTATTCAAAGTTGTATGACATCCCCACAACAGGCCTGCGCTTCTTTACGGTATATGGTCCTGCTGGTCGTCCTGATATGGCATACTTTGGTTTTACCAACAAACTGCTGAAGGGCGAGACCATCCAGATATTCAACTACGGTAACTGCCGTCGTGACTTCACCTATGTCGATGACATCGTAGAGGGTGTATATCGCGTGATGCAAGGTGCTCCAGAGCGCAAGAAGGGTGAAGATGGTCTGCCCATCCCTCCCTATGCCGTCTATAACATCGGAGGTGGCCAGCCAGAGAACCTACTGGATTTCGTGAACATCCTGCAAGAGGAACTGGTGCGAGCCGGTGTCCTTCCCGCAGACTTCGACTTCGAGGCACACAAGAAACTTGTGCCGATGCAGCCCGGCGATGTACCCACCACCTACGCAGATGCCACAGCCCTTGAACGTGACTTCGGGTTTACACCAAAGATTACATTGAGAGAAGGGCTAAGGAAATTCGCAGAGTGGTACGCATACTTTTATATGTCAAAGGACTAAGGTCAAATGTCAAAGGCGAATTGTTGATTCCCTTAAGTGATACACAGACAAGTCGGTCATTGAACTGTTGGTTTGAGAGCAACTTCCAATGGTGATATGGCCGCTTGTCGGTTTTAAGAAATGGATATCAGATGAACTACAGCGATTTGTCATCCAAACTAACGCAAGTCATAGGGCAGATTCCAAAGGATGTGCTTTATGACTTTTGTTGTTCTTATGCGCAGGAGCATGAAGAACTGGCTATGGCATTGATCAATGAATTTTGGAGGCCAGAAAAGGATGACTTTCGATCGATGGTGCAGCAATGCTTGATGCATCCAACGCCAGCTGGTATCAAGAATGGTGATGGTTTCGACTGGGGCGCTATCGCAGTAGATCTTTCTCGGATGATGAATCTGGCAGATGAGAAGGTGAAAGAAGGAAGTTTATTGGATGCTGCAGAGATAGCACGATATGTGATGACACTGACTTGTGCTAAATATGAGTCAGACCATCCATATGGCGAGACTTATGGCGAAGTGTGGTGGCTCAGAAGGAAACCGCTGAAAGAGGCGCTTGAACGTGCAAGGGTGATGGTGACTGAGCTGTTGATTACTGGTGATGGCATCGATGATGACTCTCAGCGTGGACTGATGAAGGAGATTGTGGCAGAGTGTAAGCCTTTCAAGAAGAGTCATATCTGCCGGATGGATGATTTTCTGGAGGATGCTCAAGCGAAGGTGCTGTCACCGAAAAGATATTTGTCTTGGTTACAGAAAAAGGTGGATAACACACGAGGTGGCCACTTCCGCAAACCGTATCTGGAGAAGATGGTTCGGTTTCTGGATAAGATGGGGAAACGGGATGAAGCTATCGCTGCGTTGGAAGCCAATAAAGACAAGGACGATGAACTGAGACTGCTCTATGTAGATATGCTTACGGAGTGGAAGATGTATGACGAAGCACTCGAAGTGGCAGATAATGATAATAATATTCACGCTTCCATTTATGGGTATTCGAAAAAGACACTGGCCATTCTGAATTTGATGGATGACCGTGAGAAGACGATTAAGGTATGTAAGGATCGTTTCTGTAAGTCCGACAGGAAACAACCGTATTTCGACAGGCTCCGGCAGGAAATGACGAAAGAGGAATGGGATGCTTTTATTGATGACACCATCCGTAATGCTGACGATGTGTTTCAGGAAGACTATAATCATGTGGAGGCACAGATATATATGGAGCATAAGATGTATGACCACTTGGTGAAGTTCTGCCTGCATACCTTATATAGAGCGGAAGAGAATTTGGAGAAGTATGCCAAGTATATGTCGGAGGCTGACCAAAGGCTGGTGGCGCAAGACATCGTTGAACGTATGAAACTACGTGCTCCAGAATGCAAGAGGGGGGATGACTATGACCATTTCGCTGTTTGGATAAGGAGGCTTTACAACTCTTCGCCGGAGTGTGAGAAGATTGCGCGAGAGGTTGCGGAGGAGATCGTGAAAGAGAATCCGAATAAGGCGTTTAGGAGGATGTTTGAGAGAATCGGGGTGATGTAGAAGTATCAATATATAAGAAATCATTTGGAGACGATGTTCAGAATATTAGCTATACAAGTTCAGAAAGAGTGCAAGGACAGTATGAGAAGATGCCTTGTGCCAGGGATGATGTACTATCTCAACAATGAGTATGTTATTTCCGAAACGGCAAATTCTAAATGCACAATGAGCAGGAGGACTCCGTTTGCTAAAAATATCGATGAACAATTCTATAGGATTGACCCTGACAAGAATATCCGTATCAATGTTTCGGCAATTGTGGGCGAAAATGGAGCGGGAAAGAGTACACTCGTGGAATTACTACTAAGGACGATTAACAATGCCGCTATTAAATTTGAGTTACTCGCAGATAAGGATGAATTGGTGTATGTAGAAGGGCTATATGTAAGTGTGTACTTTGAAAGCGATGGCAGTATTTTTAGATTAACGGTAGCGGGGGGAAAAGATGATATAAGCTTAAAGGAAGTAGGTAAGATAAAGCCAGATGGTGTTACACAGGAAGATCGTGAGCTGAGTACTGACGAGGTTAAAGAGTGCTTTTTCTATACGCTGGTGTCTAACTATTCGCACTACGCCTATAATACATACGACTTTAGGAGCGAGTGGATTAAACAAACTGACGAGGATAGCTGCTGGCTAAAGTGGTTGTTCCACAAGAACGACGGTTATCAGGCTCCACTAACTTTGCATCCATTTAGGGATAAGGGTACCATAGGGATTGAACGAGAAAAGGAACTTTCGAACCAGAGGCTGCTGTATTTCTTTATGGACTATGGTAAAACGGCGGGGCAAAACAGCGTATTTGAAAACATCAAGAATAAAAGACCTAAATATCTGAACCTTGTTGAAGTGAAGAAATCGAAACTTCAGGAGCACACAATATTGAGATTCTTTCAAGAGGAAAAGAATACTTATCTGTTGAAAGAACAAATCGGTATAGCGGAAACTATTGGTATCACCAAGTTGAAAGACGGGAAACTTTTAGCAAAGAATGACACGGAACTTATAAAGAAAATAATTGTCCCATTGGAACATTTAGCCTATCGAACCATGGGGCTGGATAAAGACAGGCAGAACCGTCATCACCTCCTTTTCCGGACTATGAAGACTTTGATAGAGGAAAAAGATAAAGAACTGAAAGACAAAGGTAAGGATGGGTTACTGCCAGTAGAAAGTGATTTGAAAAAGTTACTTGAAGTTCTTGAGAGTTTGCATGGCTATCTAAAAGCTGAAACCTATCAACGAGCAAAAAAACTTGAACTACTTTTAGATAGGTATTCATGTATGAACCTCTGCCAGTTACAGCGATTGGAATTGATAGATGATGTGTGTGATTTTTGGAATGGCCATGTGGCAGGTGTGGATATTGAGGAGGATATGGTGGTATTCGACCTGACGCCTACATCTATCGTGAAGGATTATGGTGAACTCACACAGAAAGAAAAGTGCTACCACTATATCGTCTATAAGACCATTGATATTTTTGAGACATATACCAGATTGTATGATGATCCGACGAGATACTTTCATACTATGCCACTGGGATTTCAAGGTACAACTGGTAATATTACTGCTGTTCCCATGGAAAAAGCATACATAAGGCTGGTGGCAGACGTGAGAATGGAGAAGACACATATTACATTGAAGTTAAGGCAGACTCTCTACTATTTAGAGCACTCACTTAAGGACGATGCTGATGGATATGTGGTAAAAGGAAAACTTGTGGAAGGATTTGACGGATTCTGCTTGTCGCTTGAGGATCTTGCAGCATATTATGCAGAAGAGGAGGAACGCAATGCAGATACACTGCCGCCACCAATATACGAGAGGCATTTCATATTTGAGACAACGGACGGAAGATTGACAGATATGGATACTTTCAGTTCTGGGGAGAAACAAATCCTGAACACGCAAAGTGCCATTATCTATCATTTGCAAAACCTGTGCAGTATCTTTAAGGACAAATCAAGGATGAAATTCTCCAAGGTGAATATCATATTGGAAGAGATAGAACTGTATTTCCATCCTGACTACCAAAGGAAGTTTGTTGACAGTCTAATATACTTACTGGAACATTCGGGAATAGAAGATGCTATCACCGATATTAACATTATCATTGTGACACACTCACCATTCATCCTGTCGGACATTCCCAAGAGCAATGTGCTGTTTATAAAAGACGGTCGAATAGACAACACCATGCAGACGAATACATTCGGAGCAAATATTCATAATCTGCTTAAAAACGGATTCTTTCTGCCTGGGTTGCCGATGGGAGAGTTTGCACACAGGAAGATAGATGGGCTGTTTGCTAAACTTAATTCGGGTGAATTTCCTTTGGAGATACTTGATGATATCTATCGTGATATTATGTTAGTTGGAGAACCCGTGTTAAGAAACGAACTGTTGATGCTGTTTGGAGGTTACAAATCACTTAAACAATGATAAACATTCAGTATCTTCATAGCCATCATCTTGATGGAATATGCCAAGCATGGAAAGATGCTGCAAAAGTACTGGTTGAGAAAAAAACAACCACCAAGAAGTATGCCTATACTCAAAAGTATGCTGACGGCACGTCGCAGACATTTCTATATGACACCCTTAAGGATAAAATATATGGGAGCTGTGAACTGATTTTAGAGGGCCTGATTCCTGACGATACATTTTTTGATACAAATTTTGAGGTGTCATGCGGATTACTGAAGGAGGAACTGGATTTTGTGTTTACAGACATTTGGACATACGTAGGAAAAGACTGGTCACAGGTGAAAGAAGATGCGGATAGGTGTGATAATAACAAGAAGGATACATGCTTATATTTCTATGTCTATAATGCATTGAAGGAGCCTTTCGAAGAACTCTATAAGTATATGCAGGAGTTGATGCAGGACATGGTATTTACAGAACTCAACATACGTACATGCCCTTATTGCAATAGGCAATACACCTTTACGCTAAAACCCAACAAGAAGGGGGAACCGCATACAAGCCCTGAATTTGATCATTTTTATCCCAAGAGTTTATATCCTACACTTGCTATCTCGTTTTATAATCTGGTGCCATCGTGTCATTGCTGTAATCACGGGAAAGGACAGAAACGACTACATATCAATCCCTACGAAAAAGGATTCCAAGGAGATTTTTGTATTGTAAACAAAGACGGCTACCGGTTAAATATTAAAGAGGTTTTGGACATAAAGGATGAAAAGGATATATATGTTGGATATAATGGGACACTTGATGAAAGAGAGGATGTAAGAATTCTTGGGTTGGATCAATTGTACACTATGCACAGTGACTATATACAAGAGATCATTGACAATGTGAACGACTATAACGAGGCATCAGCTAACGGACTGATTGACTCTTTCCAAGGCATATATAACACGCCACAGCAAATATACGACTTTGTATGGGGGCGGCATTTAGAACTGGCAGAACAAGAGTTGCGTCCGCTCTCTAAGTTTACTAAGGATATATTGGAACAGGTCGGGGTGAAGAGGTGATATTGAGAATTATGCCACGGTTATCAATAAAGTACATATTAGGAGGAATTATTATCTATGCCGAACTACTGATTGTTGGGCTGAGGGACTATATATGTTCTGAAGTGATTGACAAATGGTATACATTTGGCATTATAGCAGAAAGAGTAGCTGCGTGCCCATGGCTAATAGTGGTAACATCGGTGATACTGGCTATACCTTACTATTATATCATAGAGCATGTATATCGCCATAAGCGGTTCTCGTTATTGCGATTTGCTTTTTTCACGACAACGGCATTGATGTTTTTCTCACTTAATGGTGTGGCATTGACGGGCGGATTTGCATTGACCATCGCTCTTGGCTGTTGTTTCGTTGGGTTATGTGTTTTAGAAGTAATCAAGTCGTTATGGAATAATGATGGGCAAGTTACACTCATTCAGGAGAATAAGGAGCCTATAGCCAAAGGGTTCTCAAATATTACGAAGGATGATGATCTTTATGATTTGGGATGGGAGAGTTATGCTAAGGGACTGTATGATAAACTGGTCGCTACGAATGTAGAAGAAGCCTACGCTGTAGGCCTTAATGCGAAATGGGGTTATGGAAAGACGACCTTCCTTAATGAAATCAAGAAGAACTTGACGGGTGATGAAATCCTTATGGACTTTAATCCTTGGTTAAGTAATTGTCCGGACCAGATTGTGAAAGACTTTTTTGAAAACCTAAAAGAAAAACTACTGGAATATGACAATCAGATAAACGATGACATCGATAACTACGTGAAACTGCTTATCAATATGGATGTACATCCATTGATAACCTCCGTAGCAAAACTTTGGGAAGGGGTTTCTTCAACGAGTATTGCTGATAGTAGGGATAGTATTCAAACTCGCATCAATCGTATCGGCAAAAAAATCATTGTCGTGATAGATGATTTAGACAGGCTTGAAAAGGATGAGATATATGAAGTACTAAAACTCATAAGGAATACTGCCAAGTTTAAAAACCTTATTTATATTGTTGCTTACGACAGATATTATATCTGTACCACATTAAAAGAAAAAGGTATCGTAGCCCCAGAAACATACCTATATAAGATATTTCAAATGGAGGTGCTGCTACCTATATTTGAAGGTGACTTAATAGAGAAGATGTTGATGGATGAGCTTAAGAAACAGTTGGATGGTGAAGTACAGCTAAATTTCTTGAAGGCAATTGAGAATGAAGTCAGCAAAGCTAATCACACAAAAAGAGCTATCGGTTTTTTCCTTAAAAACTTTCGGGACGTAAAGCGGTTTGCGAATTTACTCTGCTTGGAGATAGAACAAGTAGCGACCGTAAAGCTTGTACATGATGTGCTCCCATGGGGATTGTTCTGGCTTGAAATTATCCATTATGCCTATGAGGATGTATATCTGAAACTAAGAGATAACTATACGGAATTGCTGGCAGAAAATGGTTTTGACGGAAAACTGACGTTGAAGGATGGTAAGAATGATAATGGTATATTGGACGAGCACTTGTTTGAAGTATTGAAATATATGTTTGGGCCATCGACTGATTGTAGAGGTATAAACAACATCAACAGCTATTCAACCTATTTTAGCTTACGTCCATATATAGACCAGGTGGGGTGGTCAGATTTTATCTACTCTGTTAATACAAATGATGATCAAGTTGTTGAGCAGAAGATGAAGGAATGGCTTGATTCTCCAGAGGGAAAAGAAGCCTCGTTGTATTCAAGATTTAAAGGTATTAAAATAGGAAAATCCACGAGATTCAGCAAGGCGTTTGTACATTATTTCAAGGCTTTGGAATTTTGGGCTGATTACAAAAATAACAGTGTCTGCAAGTATTATCTTCCCAAAATATATCATCACATCGTGGACAAACGCAATTGTAATGACGGGATGACATCTCATGTCTGTGATTTTTTTGACAAGACGATTAATCATCTATTGGAAAAACGTGAGAATTGTGTTCTTCTGATGGATATATTGACGGAAGTGTATCCAATGGATTTCGGTGAAGAATACCTCATAAATGACAATGTTATAGGTGAGGAGAAGATAAAAGAATATGTAGTTATGGCTTTCAATAAGTTTATTGAAGGTCGAGAGATAAAGGTTGAGGATCTTTGTGACGATAAAAGCGAGATACATAGGCTTATTAAGAGCGCTAAGATTGATATGACAGAAGATTTTGGAGGCGCTCCATTCTTTGTGTTTGATTTTCTTTTAAGGGATTATTTTAAGAATAAGCCTGTAAAGGATAGTGCCGCAGTTTTGATGAATACATTCAGGCTCAATGGGGATATGATTGATAGGGGGTATGAAGAGGATGAATTGAGACATGATTTGTCTAACCGTATTTCTAAATATTTTGTGAGTCTGATCTGGTATCGCAATTTCCTTTGGCAGTGCGTTGCAGAAGAAAGAACAGTCGTTGACAAGTATATGAAAGATAATTTGTTGGCGTAACGTAGAAGACAGTATTGATTATGTTGGAGTCAAAGATGACGAAATCCGATTTTAACTATGATGAACAAGGACGGGCTATACTTGGCTCGGCCAAGGAGATGGCGGCATGGGTTGAACTTGGGTTTGAAGAACAAGATAAGAGAAAGATTCTTGACGAACCATTTTATAAGCATTATATTGATCTCTGTAATTGTGTACTCTATATTTCCTATCCGATAGACAGCAAGGAACCCCAATCCCAGATCTTTAATCTTTGTGATATGGCAGGGGTAGTGCCAGGGATTGAAAAGATAGAGGACGACCCAAATTATCTTTTTGAGGTAAAGCTTGATATTCATCTTGAAGGTTCTATACTCTACGGAAATTTCTTCCATTATGTGAAGTTTGACGGGATGGTTAGAATGGACGATACTACGATAAACAATACCTTTAGTTGTTTCAAATGTCTTTTTAACGGATATGTATTTATGCAAGGGATTCGTCTGGATGGAGGATATTCTTTTGAACAATGCTATTTCAACAAGGGGCTTTTGATGTCAAGTGCCGTGGTGGGCAGTATTAATGCAGAGTTCGGTAATTGTCTTTTTAAAGAATGTTTATCTTTGGCGGCAGCAGGCTTTACTAAGCAGACACATTCAAATCCGATAGAACTAAGGAATAGCACCGTAGACAATCTGAATATTTCAAATATAAGAACAGATGGCATTCCATTTTATATTCAAGATACAACGATTCATGGAATGAAAATGGATAATCTGAAGATGGATGGAACCCTTGGCTTTTATTCGTGTGATTTGGATGGAATCGTCACTTCGGTTATTGATGAGGAGAGCACAAATAACCATATCAAAGAGCTATTGCTACATAGCTGTAATGTCAAGGCTCAATGTCATATTGAGAATAGCGATATAGAAAAAGTTGCCATTACGTTCGGTAGAATTGAAGATTCTGGCCGGCTGCGCCTTTCACAATGTAATGTTGGGGAGTTTGTGCTTGGGTCATCGTCTATTTTGGGACTGATGGATTTTTTCGGGAATACGATTACTTCTATAAGTATGGAGGAATCTTGTGTTCCAGGGTATCTTAATTTTCAAGGCAATGATGTGAAAGAGTTTAAGGACAGGCAGACTTTGAGATTGCTTAAGAATGAAGCAATAAAAGTGAATGATAAAGTGGCAGCTATGCAGCTTTATGCGAAAGAAATGAAATTATTGCTATCTGACGAAAGTGTTTCGAAAGGAGATAAGGTGTCTTTGTGGTTAAATAAGGCATTTAGTAACTTTGGACAAAACTGGATAAAGGCGTTGCTTGTAACTTTGATGTTGAGCATGACCTTTACACTCTTGATGCTGGGCATAGGCTCCCGAATTTATCAGTTCAATCTGAGTGGGGAGTTTATAGGGGTTGGTACGTTTGTTACTGCCTTGCTGGATAGCATCAACGTGTTCAGTATACCTTTATTCAGTGAAACTATTGAAAAATACGGTTTGAATGTGTTCGGACAGATACTGTATTTCGTGATAAAACTGGTAGTGGCGTATGGATCTTGGCATCTCGTCGTGGCATTCAGAAAGTACGGAAGGAGTTAAAGTATGACGCAGGATGAACGCTGGCAGAAACGGTATGAGGAGGTGAAGGACTTCATTAAGGTCAATAAACGCAATCCGTCAAAGCATGATGAAGAGGAAAGGGGAAAGTATCTCAACTGGATCAAGGCCAATAGAAAAACTTTTAATGCTGGGAAGATGAAGCCGGAGAGGGTGGAGAAGTTTAAAGAGCTTCTTGCTTTGACGGAGCAGTATAGACGGAAAAATCAATATGAGTAACCCCCTCTCGGTCTCCCCGAGGGGAGAAGATAAAAAGAAGAAAGAGGGAAAATGTCTAATGTTGTAAATCCCCACAGTGGTTCATGAACTGGAACTGCTGTGGGGATTTTTCATATTATAATTCATATTATTATGTCATTCGCAAATGCGCATAACAACCATTATAATGCAAAAGTACGGAATATTGCTGAAATATTCAAATATTTAACATACTTTTTAAAATGGCATCCACCCTCACGGGCAGATGTCATCTCAATCGTATGAATGGTAATTTCTAATTTGTCTTGCGTGACTTTGAGCGCAGTTCTGCTTCAAGTTTTTTGATTCGGGCTTCTTGCGACTTGATGGTCTGGGCTTGCTCAGCGTTCATTTGAACAAGAGACTTGTTCTCGTGAGCCAGCCTCTTAACCTTGTCAATCAAATCGCGGTGTCTTCGTCTCAGGTCGTTGAACTTCTCGACGAGATTCTCGAAGTTCGTGAGAAATGCCTGGTGAAACAGTCTGCAGACTGATGACGGAGCCTTGTACTTGATGATCATTCCCATGCTCAGTATAGACAGCAGGTAATGGTCTTTGCCGTTGCGATGCACAATCTTGTAATCGTCATTGATGTGCATGTTGACCAAGACAAAATTGATGCCCTCGTCTCTTGTCTTGAAGAAGAAATTCACACTGTCTTCAAGGTCGAAGTAGTGACGTTCCTTGGGATCCATGACAATGAGACTGAACTCCTTGTTGAGATACTCGAGGACTTCCTGGTTGCAGGAGTCCTTCGTTAACTGATTGAATCTGATGATTTCTTGCTTAATTTCCATTGCAATTTTGATTTTTATGTGATAATGATAGAAAATTCTTAACGCAGTATGTTCTGAACTCTTCGCATAACGCATCCATGACCTGATCGTTGATGGTCGTATTGCATTTTGATATCATTGAGTTGACATGACGAGTGGGCCAGCGCTTCAGTGAGAGTCGCCGACAGGCAAACTCCTTGTTGAAAGGAACATTGAAGCGCTTGCTCAGGATGAAGCCCATGAGAATGGGACGAACCTGGTCGATGGCATCTTTGTTCCTGATAGAGATGGGTGTCCGGCTCGAATAGGCCTGCTTGACCTCGGACGCTCTGATGCATAGCGGATATAGTCCGAGTAGGTAGGTTTTCTTGAGTCTTTTGCCGATGACTTCCTTTTCCTTGCCGTTTTCCCCGATGGGGATGTGATAGAACTTTCGTTCCAGGCTTTTCACACGTTGATTCTCTTCTTCGGTCATAGTTTTGATGTATCTTATTATTTGTTATTGTTATCCTTTCTATCGGGATTGTTGAGCTTACGGAAATCGATGTCTCCGAAAATGATGACCTTCATTGAGTCATTGACACGGTCGGAAGCACGAATGCCGTATTTCTCACGTATCTCTGATGAGGTGAGGTTGGTGGTAACTATCGTACTCTTGCATTTGTCGTAGCGATATTCGAGGAGGTCGGCCACACAACTGACAGTTCGTCCGTAAATCTTGGACTCACATGGCTCACTGCCCATGTCCTCAATTCCTAACCAGCCATACCAATTGAGGACTTCCTCCCATTTGGTAGGCTCAGCTGCTGTTAGTTGCAGCATCTTGGCATTCAACGTGAGCGGGTCTTTGGCTACCAGCAACTTATAGCTGTGCAGAAGCGTGATGACACGGTTGAAAGCTTTATGGGCAGTGGACTTGCCGTTGCCAACGATGCCGCAGAGCATGATGCTGAAGCGACAGTCTTTCGGATCAGTCATGAAACGGGCCATTTCCATGAGTGTACTCTCTATCATCTGAGTATGGATGAAGATATGTCCCCGGCTCTTGACTTCGGCAATATATGCCTCCATCAGAAGTTCATAGACATACTGCGTCCTGATATTGAGTAGCTTAAAATTGTTTACTGAAGTCGGCACTGCTCGTAGCTGTTGCTTCAGATCTTCGAGTTCTATCATGTACGTTGTTGAATTTTGTATTCTTGTTGTTGTAGTTTCCGTCGAGTACTTTAGGAAAGTTGCCTGGCTTCATCAGCCAGTCGATGCTGGCAATGAAGCCACGGACGTTGCCGCCATTGAGAAAGTTGCTCTCGGCGGCATTGGCAATGACCTGAGCGACGGCATCCTTGCCGTATTCGCGCATTCTTGCCTTGATGGACTGTTTGCGCTTCTTGCCCAGGACTTCACCACGGATGCTCGGAATGGTTTTTCCTTTCATCTTGCTATTGAAAAACTGAATGAACCTTTCATCGAAAAGAGAACCTTCTCCTTCCATACCTGAAGGAGGGTCTGGTTTCAGTGAAACCTGACTAAAAACTTCATCAGAAGTTTTCTTTCCCTTTTCTTTTTCTCTTATTATATTATTGGTTTGGGCAACCAATTCTTCAACCGAACTGTTAACCATATTGTCAACCAAACCGTCAACCGCTATGCCGTTTTTCAGTTGGTAACGGTCATAGTTGCAGATGGTTACAATGGTAACCTTTCCGTAAACCAAGGTGTCAACCATCTTGTCATCCGAAAGCTTAACCATGAACTTTGAGACGGCTTGTCTGGAAATGCTCCATCTTACAGCCAAGGAATGTAATGCCGTGACAAACTGTCCCCGTTGGACAGTGAGCTGATGGTGTGCTATTTGAACTTCCTTGTCCTCCCAGTTGGCCATCATAATCATGTCCACCCAACGCTGGAAGTACACTGGATTGTTCCAAATCCAATGGCTCACAATACTGCGGCTGACACATATAAACCCTTCGTTCGTCATCTGTTCCTTGCTTTCGCTAAGCATTGCTCGATCTGAACCTCGGCGAAAGCCTTCTTGATCTCTGCCTTGTTGTAATAGACATGGCTCTTCTTGGACTTGCCACGGCGAGTACCCTTGATAATACCCCGTTCAACAAGGCTCTGGAACTTGCTGAACGTATTGCCATCCTCCTTGCCTTTGTCATCGAGGATGTTGTACTTGAGCCAGCGTTTTACATCAGACTCCAGAATATAGGCTCCGGCTGGCTCCAGAGCAAGTACGGTGGCAAGCGTTGCTGCCTCCATACTCTTCTGAACGATGTACTGAATATCATTAAATCCTAATTCCATAATGCACGTATTTGTCCCTGCCAACCTTTTGCAGACACTTCTGTTGACGTGTCGTGAAAGGCTGGAATCATCCAACTAATAAAACAATCTCTAAGATTAAGTGGCCAAGACAGCTTGTGGCGGTTGCCAGTAGCTGTCCTGACGGAGTGATTTGTTACTCAACTTTGTAATGGCAGATGAAAAAGTATCTGTCGTTTCTCCTGAAAAGTTTCTTTTCCTGTCCATGTGAAACTACTTTTTACCTTATATTACTAAATATGTCTAAAATATAATCATTTATTCTTGTTAATAGCAATTTTTATTGTAACTTTGCATCGAAAAAGTTACCGGATTGCTAAATTTGGCGCAAATTTACGAATTATTTTAGATTTAAAACTAATCATATACTTTCGTATAACGCTGGTTAAACTTATTTAACAAAAGAACCGCTAAATTAAAGGTCTGGAAGGCTTTGGAGTTTGAATTGTTTATAAATAGGTATATAATGAAAAAAGAAGTTACCATAGTTCATCCCCTGTCTGATTTGGCCAGGAGGTTTCTGGAGGCGATGGAGAAATTCCATATTACGCCATACCGCATGAAAATTGACGGCGTGTTAAACAGTTCGCAAATCATTACCAAGATTAAAAAAGGACTTCAACAGCCCAGCCGTCCGACTATAGAGAAGTTCTGTGCAACCTATGGTTTTAATATAGCCTGGGTGATGACGGGTCAGGGCGAAATGAAATCGGACTCTGTGAAAACTGGCGTGGCTAATGTGCCTGAAGGTAATGGCGTTCCCTGCTATCGCTATGATATAGAAGACCTTTTGCTGTCGCTGGAAAGAGGTGAGGCGGTGCTGCCTGAGTCCTATATCTTTCCTCAGGAGTGTAAGGCTGCTGAATTCTGGTGCTATATTCATAGGTCAAAAGCCAAGCCGTTCTTTGTTCCTGGTGACAGGGTGGCAGTGAAGAAACTCAACGACTGGAAGCAGTACTTGCCCAATGGAACAGTCTGTTGCCTTGTTATGTCAGACGGTATTGTCTTGCGTCGGGTCAGGAAGATTCCTGGTGATGACCTTAATCTGGAAGCCTTCTTTGTGAATGATGCCGAATATGAGCATGGCGAAAAGGTTCCTGTGGAATTGATCAAATCAGTGTATGAAATTCTCTTTCTGTTTCGTGATATAAAACCATTCGTTTGACATAAATCAATTATTTAGTAGTATTTTAGATTTAAAATAGAATCATCTTGCCGAATGTTGTTGTCCTATGTGGGCTTCAATGTTCGGCATTTTTGTTTTTGGTCGTTTCTCACTACTGGTCTCTGCGTTTTGTTGTTACCAGACGGTATATGTCATGAGCTTTCCCTTCTGAGTATTTGAATTGTTCTTCTGATGGGCACGAGCCAACAGCTGATGGGGGAGTGCCTTTTGACCTTTGTATTCGTTGTGCTTCTTGGGGTATGACTGGAAGCAGGAGATGCAGTTTCGCTGTTTTTGATTCTTGACACCCTTGGTGGACATTGTCCTTTGTGACGCCACTTTGAGACTGCTTCAATTGTTGCCATGCTGTATTTTCAGGGCCGTTACTTCCTAATTCTTCTGCAAAGTTATGTCGCAGCGGATGTGATCCTTCCGTGGCAGGCGCTCTGGCATGTCCAATGATTTGTGGAATTTTCTTCCTTTTTTTCACTATCCCTGCAGGACTTCACGTGAAAAAACGAGTAAAATGCCAAAAATCCATGGTCACCACTTATCTGTGCCATCCTATAGCATCAGAATTAAGTTAAATAACAACCCTTTAAAAATTTACAGTTATGGCAACAAAATTAATGAATCAGTTTCAAATCAGTGGCTATGTAGCCAAAGTATCAACCAAGGAATTCAAGAACAGCGTTCTTGCAGAGATTCTCCTCAGCATCCGTCACGCCACCAAGAAGAACGACGAGACCGTCTATGAGTCAGCACTCCTTCCCTGCCAGCGTTGGATTCGCACCGACCAGAAGGAAGCTTATGACAACATGAAGGGCCAGCTCGTGACATGTACCGGCTTCTTCGGTATCGACGCTTACGAGACCGGTGGTGAGAAACACTCAAGAATCACCTTCGTCCTGAAGGACATTGAGGAAGTCCCCGCAAAGGACAAC
>ERZ842401.2512-NODE-2512-length-24458-cov-28.633611_pt1 | contig 24458 bp, 23 predicted proteins | sample MGYA00521270_ERZ842401 | MGnify/ENA primary metagenome ERZ842401 (study PRJEB31892, sample SAMEA3878208) | bioreactor metagenome | biome: Moose rumen | place: Sweden | collected 2011-10 | study: EMG produced TPA metagenomics assembly of the PRJEB12797 data set... | reverse complement strand
TACCTGCAATGAAATAATCAAAGAAACCCAATACTGTTTCCCTCGATTTGGCAGTGTGATTTCAACTGTCAACCACAAATAATTTGAAGTTTGTTTTGCACTTTGTCAGATTTTTGTTACCTTTGCACCCGAAAGCATCCAGAGCAGTCATCTTCGGATGGACTCGCCAACCGAGCATAAGCATAATTGCCACGGTGGTCAGTACGATGCGGAAGCAATAGTATTCACTTCAAAACAAAACGTTATGCAACAGCACATTTATTACATCAAATTTGCTCTGCAATTCGCAGACATGCAAATCACCGAGTTAGTAAACATCTTCAACCGTCAGGTCGCTAATACCGGCTGGACAGGTATGCGCGCCTATCACGACCATGCACTCATTGACGAGTTTCGGCGTCGAGGTTGCGACACTTCTGTCGTTTACGACGGCAAGACTATCTTCTTTGCTCATCCTGTCAGATACGACCTACCCTGCAATCGGTTGGTAGTTCTCTCTTAGGTACACCTCTGGCGGAAGATGTTAATCGTCGATTGCTTCAATGTAGAAACTGAACGGACGGAAACCGTCGTTGCAACTTATCATCGCACTCATCGGGTTTTTCATCCATCCGTCGTAGAAGTTGCCTTCGCCTCTGGCCAGTGACTCCACGAACTCTCGCATTGACGACCAGGCTGACGGGCACATTCCTTCGGGCTGCTTGCCGTCAACGGAGATCCATTGCTGGCCCTCCGTGACGTCGCAAGTATGCTCGATAGGGTTCTCATACTTTGCCATTAGGTCGGGATAGACCGTTTGGCGTATGGCAGTGATGCGTACCTTCATTTACAGATTGTTGACGATTGCCTGAATCTTCTGTTTGGTCTCGTCGGTCTTTTGCTCGTCTATCTTGGCAGTCACGATGCCTGTGTCCTCTGCGTGCCAGTAGTTGCAAATGTCATGGTACTCAGCCGTTGCACCTGAGTAAACGCCCGGCGAATAGGACGACATCAGCAGCGCCATCTTCTTTACCTTGGCAGGAGCGTTGACGCAGTACATGCGCTGGATGGAAGCCTGAATCTGAGCGCAGAGCGTGAAATAGTAGATAGGTGCAGCCAGTACCAGCACTTCGGCCTCAGCCATCAGCGGGTAGAGTTCCTGCATGTCATCCTTCTGGATGCAGGCACCGTTGCCCTGGTTATGGCAATACTCGCAAGCCAGACAGCCTGCAATCTTCTTGCGCGACACGTTGACCAGTGTCACCTTGTGACCTGCTGCCTCGGCAGCGTTCTTGTACTCTTCCGCCATCCAAGCGGTGTTTCCGTTGGCTCTCGGAGAAGCCTGTAAAATCAGAATGTTCATAATCGTATTTGTTTAGTAATCCTCTAAAAGAGCTTAAATGTATGTGCAAAATTAATGATAATTGCTGAATTACGGCTAATTTTGCACTGTTTATTAGGAAAGTTTATGAATGGTGGTGGGCGAAATTTGATGTAGGCTTACTCATATGTAAGCCTCAAAGCAGCCGATCGCCAGGAATGGTTCGTTTTTTTTCAAAAGTAAAAAACATGGTAAATATTTGTTTTTTTCAAAGTAAAACGCGTATCTTTGCTGCGGAATTGCAAATGAGAGAAAGATGGATAGATTGTAACGGAACAATGCGTGAGACCTACTTTGCATCGCAACTGGCTGTTGGTCATCGGCTTTCAATGCCCAGTCAGGGCGATTTGGTTGTTGACGGTCGGTGGCTGTTTGAGGTAGGAGGAAAGAATAAGCAGTTCAAGCAGATAAGTGGTATTGAAGACAGTTTCGTCGTCAGCGATGGCATCGACATTGGTCATGGCAAGAAGATTCCGCTCTGGCTCTTTGGCCTGCTATATTAAAAATGCCTTTCCTGTCTTATACACAGGTGTTCCCATACATTTATCTTCCCAGCCTCACCATGCGATTCCCACACAGCGACGATGCTCCCTGTTCAGAATCAAAGGCAGATGTCACGCATTTGTTTCTTGGCATTGCGGAGGTTTTTTATGCTACCATTATCAATGCAACAAAGGCTCCCAGTCCTTCTGCCGCAATCTTTCCACTCCAAAAGTCATCCGTCAGTTTATGCTCAATGATGTAGTCACGCAGTTTCGTCCTCCACACCTTGTTCTGGAGCAATATCCATAGAGACTCATCGAAATAGGCATATTGAACATTCTCTTTCAGCCATCGTTTAGAAGGCGAGGTGCCATTTGGAGGGTCAATTCTATATTGTAGTGTCCAGAAACCATCGGTAGCCAAATGCCAGAAAGGATTCTCAATTCCTGTTACATTTGAGAATTGAGATGAACTTGTATACTTTTTCATGAGCATCAGGTAATGCTCCTCCACCCACTCTGTCAGTCCAAACTCATTGTCAACAAATACATTATTACTTATTCCATCAATAAGCGTAAGTAGAAGGACTGGCTTTGCAACAATAACTTCTCCTCTAATCTTCGCCTGACGGATATTCATTATCCGCTTGGCATAGAAAGCAAAGCATTGTTCGTAGTCAAAGAACTGTATTGTCTTGTAATCAGGCAATCTCCTTTTCTTTACCTGTTCTCCGTCTGGTAGCAAGCCTAATTCTTTTAGCAACTCGCCATTTCCTGTTGTTATCTCGCATTCCTCCATAAGCAGACTATATCAGATGGTTCACTTTGATTTTCTTCCACTTCTTGCCGATACCAAGAATATCAGCGTTGCTGTCCTTGATAACCAATTCTCCCTTTTGTAATCCGGCTATAGTTGCCTTTAAATCCAAGAACTCCTTGCCAGAGACACCAAAGATATCTTTCAGCACACCATCTGAAATACTCTGCTGTTTCATAATCAGCGGATACTGGGCATTGGCATAGAAATCGAATGATTTGCTCTTAAAATCATCCATGTTTTGCGTGGCTAGAATGATGCTCAATCCCTTGTTACGCCCAACTGCTATTAGGTTCCTCAACGGTCGATTATCAAAGCTCAGCATGTAGTGAGCCTCATCAATGATGGTAAAGTGACGAATTTCCACATAGTCTTCGCTGACGGCTTGTTTTTCCAGTATCTCATAGAGGTTGTTCAACTTTGATATGACGAAATAGACAATCGCCTTGGCTATTGGTCCGTCCTTAGGATAAGAGTCCATTTTGACGACAAATGAATCCTTAACAATGTTTACCCTATCTTCCTCTGCAAACAAATTTGCCCGGACAAGCTGCTCCAAAACAGAAGTTACGCTGTCATCATTGTCAGGATTAGACATCCCTTCCCGATACTTGTCCAGCATCAGTTTGAAAGTGATGGGTGCGCCCTTCGTCTTCTTATAGGCTTCACTGATGGCAATACTCAAGCGATTACTCATCTTCGAACTGATGGTAGCCCTGTCGAGTGCGCACAAGGCACTGGCCATTTCTGTTGCATAGAGATTGATTTCCTGAATGGCTTTATCCCTAAAGTCCTTGAATGGTGTAAAGGGCAAGGGCGATATGATGGGGTCGAGTATGCAACTCCTGTCCACCTCAAACAGTTTGAGCCAATGATTGTTCATTGGGTCAGAAAACTCGCCCTTATAGTCGAAAAGCAGGAAGTTGACGGGATACGGCGATTCGATGGATAATGTTCTCAACTGATTAATCAGCACAGCCAACAGGTTTGTCTTTCCCGACCCTGTAGTACCTGCCACCAGTATCTGCGTATTAGAGATGCTACGACTATTGATGTCGAGCAATGCCTCCATATCCTCATCATACTGGCCAATAATCAATTGGAGTGCAGGGATGCCACCTGTACGATTTTTTCCTCTTACAGTCTGCGCCATCATAAACGTATCAAGATTCTCTCCTTGTAGCAGATAATCCCTACCGCGATACATCTCAGAGGCAATAATCCTTGATACCGTTGGACTATCCGTCCAGTCAATCTCAAACTCCTGATAGCGCAACTTCAGCAGGGCACCAAACAAATCCTTCAGTTCCAAATAGGTGAAGAAACTCGAAGGAATACGGATGCTCGACTTCGAGAGTTGTATCTCTGTCAAGCAATCCAGATTACGTTTCTCTGACAGATAAAGTCCCACTATCAGACAGATACGCATAATCTTATTACCCGTTAGAATGACCTTGCGTTCGTCTGCAGCCTTATATTGCAGGTTGATGCGTTGTTCCATCTTTTCCTTGATGTCATTCAGATTGTCAAGGATGCCTTCTGCTTGTCTCAGGTTGTCAAATGAAATATCCATAGCCTCTATCTTATCGATTTAGTGCAATACCAAAATATCCTTCTTCTACACTCGTGTTCTGCTGCTCCACATTCCTATGCAACGTGTAGGTTTTCGAGATAAACGGCTCCAACTTCTTGTAGTCAGAGTCTTTCCGTATCTCAGAGGTTGTGCAAAGCAGGATGGTCTGCTCTGCCAGTTCCGGGAAGTACTCTTCCATCAGCACGTCTCGACTACTTTCATCCAAGACTCCCATCACGGTGTCTATCATCACTGGCGGATTATAGTCACCCAAATTACGCAGCACCTTCAGCAGCACCTGAATGAATAACTGCTTCGAAGCGGCGTTCAACTGGTTCAATGCAATCTCGTTGCCTGCCGTGTGATACATCTTGATGGAGAAGTTGTCCAACTTGTCCGACAGTTCCACTCTGTCGATATGCCCATGGTAGGATAGCAGCAGTTTGTTTAGCTGCTCTTTCATCTGATTCTCTATCAGCGCTTTCTTGGCGGTCAGCAGATTGTTGGCAACCTCTTCAAAGAAAGGCACCAGTTTCATCAGCGTGTCGTATTTCACGTCTGGCTCCTGCTGTATCTGCACATCGTAGCTCTTTATCTCTGCGTCTATCTTGGCGATATCACCATTGATTCGCTCCACCTCCTTTTTCAGCGTTTCCAATTCCCGCTTTTTCTCTTCGTACTCCTTGATGATGTTGGTACTACCTTGTGTCAGCGTGCTTTGCAACGTGTCGCGCTGTATTCTCAAGTTGGGCAGTTCCTTGATTTGTTCATCCAGACTTTTTCGCTGATTGTCCAACTGCACGAAGTTGTTCACGGCATTCAGTTTCTTCAAACCGTTCAGCGCCTCCAGGTCTGTATCGTTCAGGAAGGCATAGTCATCGTTGGCCACAAAATCTTTCTGAGTAGCCAAAATATGGTTCGCTACATTCTTTGGTTCAACATCATGCGGTATCAGGGAAAACTCTTTCAAATAGGTTATCACCTTGTTTGTAATGTCCTCCACCTCCTCTGGCTTATAGCGTTGCTCCAGAGCCTTGCGCAGTTCCTCCTTCTTCTTGCGAATAGCGTCTATCTCTGGTGAAAGACTGGCAGAGAGTCTTGGCAGAAAGACGTTCATCTCAATGGTGTCGATAAAGTCTTTCATCTGCTCCACATAGTCAGCCGCCTTTTTCTCTGTTTCTTTGATGGTATTGTTCAATTGCTGAACCTGTAGACGAATATGCTCCTGGTCTTCTGCACCTTGTTTTGCTTTATCATAAGTCTGCTTCATAGAGGTAAGATACCTGAAGATAACGTCTTGATTACCTTCATTCGTCTTCAGTTCCTCTTCCAACTTCTGCTTGTTTTCGCAGAGTTTATTATATTCCTGTACTTCCTTTTCTGCCTTTAGGCGCTGCATCGACCGTTCCTGCAACAGTTTCTCTGACGACTTCTTCAGTTGTACATATTTGTTGAATCCCAGCACGTTTTGGAAGTTGTCACGGATAATCTGAGCGAACACGTTATCCTCCAGCAACTTACTCGACTGCATTGCATCGAACAGGAAGTACTGGCTCAACTCTTGGGGCAGGTTTGCCTTGATGATTTTGTTCACCTGCTGCTCGCTCTGAGCACGTTGTGCTGCTGTTGTCGCTGTACCGTACGAAAAAACGCTGCCATTCATGTTCAGATAGACCGACTCCACAGGCTTCCCTGCCGGATTCAGAATATAACTGCGACGCAATATGTACTTCTGCGTCTGGTGCAACACTTGTCCTGTAAATACCAGTTCCAGTTCTATCTTGGGTTCCGTCTTGCCGTATGCCCCATTGTTCAGCAATTCCTCAAACTGCCTCCGGTTCTTGATGTTCAGTCCATAGAGTGCTCCATAGATGGCTTCAAAGAGCGTCGTCTTACCACCGCCGTTGTTACCACCTATCAATATGATAGGGCATTCGTCCTCCACCTGAAGGTCTAAGTCCAGACTCAGATAGGTCTTGAAATTTGTTGCCTTGATTCTTTGTATCTGCATAACTCTCTAAGCTCTTAATTCTTTCAGTGCCTTGTCTATTACCTTTTCCGTGGCAGTATCGTCCATCTCTATCCTGTCCACCTTTGCCTCATGATAGCGTTTCAGTACCTGCTCCTTCAGCCACTCTGTATCCAACTCATGTTTCTCGCAAAGTTCTGCTATCACCTGCAGGTCCGGCTGGCGGATGCCGTATTCCAGGAATGCCCTGTCGAGTCCTTTTTTCATTGCTTCTTGTTTTTTTCGTTAAACATATTGGTCAGGAATGAAAGCGTCCCATCCTCTGACATCTGAAGTGGTATCTATATGCAATGGCGAATAATACCACACATCATCCTTCTCCACTATTACACCTCCCAGCAAATTCTTATCTGCCATATAGTCTATCAGCGCATTGTGTTTGTTGGGAGCCTCAGAGTCGCTGTTCTCTGTCTTGGTGTCAAAGAGGAATACTTGTCCGCTCTTCATCCTGATGACGAAGTCTACATAGAACAGGGCTTTCTCCTTTTGCGAGTTCTCGTAGGGTATGCTATAGTGCTGCTTGCCCTCATCACCATTCTTATACCACCAGTCAATATACTCTTTGTTTGCCTCTAAGAATTCCGAGAAACGACGTTCTGGGTTTGATACTGTATTCAGTTCAATAAACGGTAACAGTGCATGCTCCTCTACTTTTGGCATTACATGGTGCGTACTTTCCTTATATAGCCGTTCAGCAGGCACCTCCCAAGTATATTTCTCAAAGGCCCGTTCTTTCGCCTTCCGCTGCCGTTCCTGTAACTTACGCTCATAGTTGGCCAATGCCTTCAGGATAATGTCAGTAAACTTGGGCTTGTTGGCATAATAGAGTATCACCTTCATAGCGTCTGTCTCAAACAGTTCGAAGAGTTCCTCCATGGCCTGCAACAGATAGCCTGCCAGCACATCCGTACTATGCGCTTTCTCAAAGCTGCCTAACAGCGAACGGCAGAAGTCAATGTAGATGCGGCGCACCTCTCCGGCACTTCTGGCAAACTCCTTACGCTCACGCTTATCGATGTCTATAATACCTATTTCGTTTTGGAACACGATATTCTCGGGTACTTCAACGCCAAGCCGCAAAACATCAAACTTGATATGCTGATTCCGCTCTATCTGCCGTCTGTTTTGTTCTGCAACGTTCTGTGCAGGCTCTGCTTCTTGCGCCTCATCATCGTCAAAACTGAAACTGAACTGCTGCCATTTTACCAGCCAGTTGCGGCTGAAGCAGTCTATCAGTTCTTTCTTGAAGTCCGGTCCCAGACGATTACGGTCTGAGCTCTTATAGACACTATAGTACGACTGCAAGGCTACGTTATTCAGATTCTCACGACGAATGGCCTGCAAGGCATCCTTGTTCAGATAGTCCATATCTTCAGCCACTATCTGTATCTGGTCTTTGCTGATGTCCGTATAAACATATCCCACGTTCAGCAGGTCGTTCTTATAAAACTTCTGCTCAGGCATACGCAGGATACGTCCTACCGTCTGTATCGTAAACTGGTTGCTCTGCAACTTACGGAATATCAGCAACACGGCAGCTCGTGGGCAATCCCATCCGAGGGCTATGGCCTGCTTGAACAATAGGACTTCCGTCATATTGTCCATCTCCTCCAGCCCATCAAGGTTTTCCTTTTCGCCCGACAACCATACGGCCAATTTCTTATTTTCCGTCGTGATGTCTTTTATCTCTCGCAGATAAGTCTTCACCTGTTCTGCAATAGCAAGATCCTCTGAGGACATACTCTCGCTCGTATCGTTTGGCAACTGAATCAGCAACAGCGGATTGATATTAGTCCCTTCCTTCTTATAGGCTTCAGCTAACAAATTCCGCTTCTGTAGGGCACATTGTATAAGATGGATGTTCAGCTCGTTCTCGTCGTTATAGCCTTTAGTGATGTCAGGGTTCAGCACCACCTGCTTCTTGATCATCTCTTCATTGACAACCTCCTGCCGGTCTATCGTCACCTTATGGTCTGAATTCGTCTTAGGTGTAGCCGAGATACGAATCTCCACTTTGGGATTGATCTTCTGCAACACCTTAGCGCTCTTGTCTGCCGACTTCGACCAAAACAAGTGTTCCTCGTCGATGACTACCACAATAGGCAGTCCTGCTTCTTCCTGCGTTCTGCGAGTAATCTCATATAGTGAGGCATTTTGCTCCGAGTCGCGCACCATCACATTCTTCTCCTTGTTGATGCTCTCCCAGTTTACAAACAATATTTCACCCGCCTTGATGACCCCTTCACTTTGGTCTATCTCGTCGTACATCACGGGCTTCAGCAGTCGCGTCTCCGTGAAGTAGTTTTTCATCTTGAAGTAGCTCTGCTGGTGCAGTTTGTTAGGTGCTATCCAGATGAAAGCCACTTGGCTGTAAGGGCTGTCACCGCGACTTTGCAGCTCCTCCGTCAGGTCGGCCAACAGCTGCGAAGCCATCACCGTCTTTCCGCTGCCCGTAGGAGCCTTGAATATGAGAGTCTTCCTGTGGCCGGAAAGTCGCAGCAGGTCGATGGTCTCATCCACCAACTTGCGTACCGCCTTCTGCTGGAATTTAAGTTCTTTCATATCGTTTTATCTTATTTTCTTTGTTTATTCGGAAATAATTCTTAATTTTGCAGCCAGAAATCTAAATGTTTTGAAGTTATGACTGCATTACAATTAAATGCGGAGTTGTTCCGTGAATTGAGTATTATTGCTGAGGACGAAGGCTTGATGAAAAAAGCAGTGAAATACCTCAAGAAATTGACTGCACAGAAGCAGGCAATGGACGAGACGGAGTATATCATGTCATCACCTGAGATGGTGAAGATTCTACGCAAAGGCGAAGAAGACATCAAAAATGGCAATTTCAGGATTGTAAGCCTAGACGATATATGGAAATAGCATTTCTTCAGCAAGCAACAGAAGATCTGGAGTATTGGCGTCAGAGCGGGAACAAACGCATACTGAAACGCATTAGGACTCTTCTCGCTGATATTCAAGAGCATCCGTTTTCTGGCATAGGGAAGCCAGAGCCATTGAAAGGAGAAAATGGCAAATGGAGTCGCCGCATTACTGATGAACATCGTATGGTATATTCTGTCAGCAGTGGACGAATCTATGTTTATGTGTTCTCGCTTCGTTTCCATTATTCCAAGTAAAATCACACTCCCTGCCCATCAAACAGATTGGTGGGGATTTTTGTTTCTTGCTGTTCCCTTTCTTCTCCTAATAGTTTCTCTTTGCGCTTTGGCAGCACCTTCTGATAGGCATCGTAGATGGCGGCTGGCAGTGCAACCAGCTCCACCTTGTCCTCCACCTCGCGGAAGTTGTCAGTAAACGGATAGCGGCCAGGTGAGAACACGTAGATTTTCAGGTGCTTGCCTCCAAAGTCCAGCTTCTTGATTTCCTCTGCTATCTCGTCTATCAACTCTTCCCGATAGATAATCAGCATGTGACGCTTCCCATTGTCGAAGTATCGGGCCAGTTGAGGCTTTAGCTTAAAGCGCCCAAACGTTTTCTGCTCCTCATACAGGTCTTCCTTGATGCACAGCAGGTCAGTGGCAGCAGCCACCAGGTCGCGCATGTTCTTCTGTGTTCGGTCGCGAGAGATGTAGTCCGTCTTGTAGTAGCGCAGGGTGTTCTGCTTCAGCCCCTCCACCTTGACACCTTTAGGAGTAGTATAGCCCTGTATCACTCGCTTGTTTCGCTCGTAGGTTACTTCCTCGCAAATGTTATTCTCGTTGTTCGTCACAAGGATGCATTGTCTGTGACCTCCGTCCTCTGCATTCAGTTGCATCGTAGCGTGGAGGGTGGTGCCAGAGCCGGCAAAGAAGTCGAGGATGGTGGATGCATTTTTAGATGCCAAACTTATCATTTGTTTGATATACGCTGTTGGCTCTTACAAAGGCGGCGTTTCCAATACTATAAGCCATGCTCCTGGCTACCTTCAGGCTGCTTTCTGCCTGCTTCCGTTCCTGAGCACTCTGTCTTACCCTTGTATATAGCTGGACTAAGGCTAAAAGGAGCCTGAAAGCAGGCTAAAAGGTATTTGTATTCTACACCCCATATCATCGTTTACTTCAAAACTTCACCCAACGGCACCAACCTTTCATCCTTCGTGACAACACCAGAAGAAAGAATGCCAACGTAATTTTTGTCTACCATTATATCATACAAATTTTCAAGAGAATATGTTTTTATGGATACATATAGTTTCATTAGGCCCAACGCTAACAGAGCATTAGCAGAGAAGAAGAACAGCCCGTGTTCGCGAAGTACTTCATAGAACAATTTTCCTTTTGGGCCAGCAGTAGAACCTGCTATACCAGATGGGAGTAGATCGCTTTCCTTGCCTCCGATAACAAGGAACTTTGCTCTTTTTACATTATCGGGAACCAGACTCAATTCTGTTTCATAGGCTACCATTTGGGATTCGTATCTACCTTCTCCCATCATATGGGCAAAATCAACCTTCGTCTCTGCAATAAAAAGATACTTGTCTCTAACATTCAGCAAAGTGACATCCAAACGCCCCCCTCTATCACGTTGCATGATTTGAAGACCAACTTCCAACGCAACTCGCGGCTCCATGGATGAACTCAAGAACTTCATAGCGTTAGCAGTCCATACCGCTATATTTTCTGTTTCTTTTACCGAGGTAAAGTCCTCAAAACTTTTATACTTGACAGACAACTGCGACAAAGGAACTTTAGGAAGACGAATAAACTCTCCTTTAAACAACTTTGATACCTCAATGGTCAAGCCTTCAAGTTCTTTTTGAGTTATGTCATAACAGAATTTCTGTGGATGATACTTCTTGGAAATAAGTATCTTGTTTCCGACACACCCGAAAACACAGAACAAACAATTTACACAGACTTCGTCTTTGACGACAAATTGCGCAGGGCCATTTTGTTGTCCTTTTAGACAACTGATTTTGATTGGAACACTATGACGTTGAACACCCTTCGAATGCTTTTTGTCATCCATAAAGTTCTCCAAATATGAATACTTGTACATCGGTATAACAATGCAGGGAGCATCATTTGGAGTATCCGCATACAAACAGAACTTACTCATTGAATTCGTACTCGTTTAACGTGTTAATCAAATACTGTGGAGCGCCAACCTCCAGTTCTTTTATGTTTAGACCCTTTATGGGTTGCAGGCGACTTTGACCATTAATAATTCTCAATATATAGGGGATTCCAGCCATAAAGGCAATCTCTATTTCTGTATTTATCGTTTCCTCTAAATCATAGTCAGAGATAACGAAAAGATTGGGATTGGCTCGCATTATTTCGATTATCTCATCAACAGCAATCGTTGTTTCGTTTTCGTATGCCATATTGAGCAAATATAGGATGGCAAATCGACGATTCTTTATAATTTCTTCATAGTATCGCGTAGCCTCTCTTACCGACATCATACCATTCTCTCGAAGGCAAAAATTCATTTTTGTCAGATTGTCATAGTTCAGGGGATGTTCTGTCATTTCTACCGACGGGAACTCTAATATCTCATAGATTTGTTCCATGCGATGTTCCCTATTAATATAATCCCTATAGGCTATTTGCGGATATGGTGAATCCGATGGCTTTACATTTACCGGTCTTATGAAGCCTGCTGTGGTTAGCCATGCAACAATACAAGATTTTGTTCTTGTATTTGTGTCCTGGGTAGAACCCGCAGACAGAAGCACCCTCTCTCCATTATGATCTACATATTCTTCCGGCTCTGGATAACCAACTCGGATATCGCCCGTATTGAATTGGTCGCCGACTTTGTAGTTCCTTTCCAGCCATGATAAGACACCTACAATTGGACCATAATTTTGAACTGCACGTTTTATTATTTGGTGCATTTCTTCGCTGTTATACTTCGTTATCGAAAATTTATATCCAAATAAAGTGATTCTAACCTTTCTTCCCACTCTTTCCACAAAGCCTAGCGCATGCATAGCATTAATTGTATTACTAACTTCCTTGGATTTTGTGGAGTCAGATAGTACTCCATTTGTAATAGAGCATCCAGCATCGTCTAGTGGGTTTTCCTTGAACCTACAGTAATGCCCTACAATATCGTCTTCTTTTAGCAACGTGCAGTACGAATGTATGTTTTCGCTATCCCTGTCGAATTTTACATCTTTCAGATTAAAGGGTCTTCCATAAGAACCAAACTTTGCTACGATCAGTTGTGCTAAAGCATGTAAACATTCAATTCTTGCTGCCGCAGTTCTGTTTATAAGGAATGCCATAGTTATAGGATTTTTTTATATGATACATTAAGCCCCAAAGAGGTGATAGTGTCGTCGATGGCCCGATTGTCAATATCCTCTGTATATATCAAAACCGCATCGACTTTGATGTTAGGATATTGTGACGAGATATGCTTCTTGATTCTGATTAGGTCCAATGCGTTACTGTCAGTATTGAACTTGTTTGACTTCTTATAGAGAATCAATTTTCTATCAGCTATACCTACCAAATCGATTCTTCTTGCTCTCTGTCCATATTCCCAATCGTAATTCACTCTCACATAAGGTATAACGTTCTCCGATTCTAAAACATGAGCAAAGTAAACAAAGTAATCAATCTCTTTCTTGCATGGATGAGTAAGGAGATACTGTTTTGTACCTCCGTCAGCCTTACCCATGATAATAGAGTTCAAAGAACTATTAATGTTTATTCGTTGAATAGGCATAATTGCGATGTATAACCATTGAGTTTTCTGTAGATAAGTTTAATATACTCAGGGTTGAGTTCTAATCCGATGGACTTTCTTCCTAATTCCTGAGCAGCTAAGAGAGTTGTGCCAGTCCCCGCAAAGGGATCTAGTACAGTATCACCCCAGAAACTGTATAGTTTAATTAGCCTTGTAGGGAGTTCTTTAGGGAACGGAGCCGGATGACCTTCAGCCTTTGCCTTAGCAGGCTGCATTTCCCAGATGGAGTTGATGGCCCACTTTTGCCATTCCTCGGTTGTCAGTTTCGATTTCTCTTTTATTTCTTTCGATACGGGTTTTCGTTTTCCTTCTTTAGAGAAAATAGTAATCCACTCGTACGGATAGGTGGAGAAAATATTTGGCGGATATGGATAACTGCCAAACGAGCTGAATTTGGCAATTTTCCTCTTGTCCCATATGTATAATCCAAATTGGAACATACAGCCCGTACTATCCATGAACCTTTCAATATCACCAAGTACAAGTCTCGTTTCGCGTCGTTCAAATCTTGCAGCCTTTCCTGTCAAGAGGAATGGCATGATGTTTATACATATTTTGCCGTCAGGAGCAAGTACTCTCACGCACTCTTTCCAGACCTTATTCAACTCGTTCAAGTAATAGTCATACGAACTGCTTCCCAAACCAATTTGCCCCTCAACATCATAGTCTTTCAATGTCCAGTAAGGAGGACTCGTGACGATGAGGTTGACGGATTCGTCAGGAATCATACTCATATCACTGGAATCGTGATTGTATATCACAGCATCTGCTATTTGCGTCTTTATTATTTGGTCCATATAACAATTTGCTCTTTTCTGTCCGTTTTGTTAATTTCATCAAAGACTTTCGAACTTGTTCCTGTATAGGAGCGCTCAATGATTTTGTATTTTCCGAAAGGACTAATGGCTTGGAAATAATCTGCGCCATTAATCACCTGGCCGTGAATCTTTTTATCTCCAACGACAAAGATGACCTGTCCACCAGGTTTTAGAACCTTATCCAAGTTGTTAAGTACGGTACGCATGTCTTCCTTATAATTCTCTATACTTTGAATCAATGTAGAACGTATCTGCACCCTTTCGTATCCTAATATGTCATAAATGATTCGTGCGTGATAAGCTGTATAATCAAGACAATCAAAGTAAGGTGGGCTGGAAAAAACGAAATCAACGGAATTTGGTTCAACATAATCAAGTAGCCTTCTTGAATCAGCATAGAACACGCGACTATTATTCTCTATGGGAAGATAATGCTTCTTGCATTTTTGTTTGAACTTCTCGTAAAATAGAATGTATCGTTTGGGCTCAATATTCTTTCCAACTGTGCTTGAGGTCCATTTATAGTCGTTACAACCTCTTGCTGTTAATGCAATTGAGCCAAGAAAACATGCTTTCACATAGTCTGACATTTCTTCATAGAAAGCAGACATCCGCATAATTTGGTTCATTGAATCAATATGAAAGAGACCTCTCGGATACTCGGGTGCTTCAGGAACATCATTCAGAGTTTTTGACCTCTGTATTAAATCGTCAACCTCCTTTTCTACGTCTGAATAATGCTCTGGAATATGTATCTTACCTTTAGAAAGGGCTACAGCAATAGGGTTGGCGTCAATTCCAATAGTATTTAGTCCGTATTTTGCCCCTTCATAGACAATTGTTCCAGATCCGCAAAATGGGTCAAGGACAGTGCAGTCTTTAGGCATTTGAGATAATATTTGCTCAGCATCCAATGCTGATATTTTACCTCGATATGGGTATATACCATGGATGGAACGCGGGTTATTTACAGACTTCAGTTCTTTTATTACAAACTCCATTTGCATAAGTTCTCCGCAAGCACCCTATACGAATGGATTAATTGTTATGTCTTACCACATAAAGAAAAACGTGGGTGCTTACATCTGCCTGTCTGTTATTCTGGCCTACCACAGCCATGCTGAAAAACAGGTAGAGAAACACCCACGCAGGAGTATATAGTACACCCGTAAAGTGTGCTAGTGAGGACATGGTTAGCCCTCGCAGCACACTACGGAGAGTATATACTACACCCCGTGGAGTCACCTCTGCATTGCTTTTGTTCAGCTTTCGATTGTGGTAGTTCGAATAACCAAAAACAAAGCGTCAGTAACGCCTTCTAATATGTAGTGCTCCGCCCACCGGCTCCGTCACCCTCAGATGATATCCCAGCCGCAAGGGGCAGATGCAGGTGCAAAAGTACGAATAAAATTGGAGAAAATAATGTTTTTAGAAAAAAAACTAGAAAAAATTACTCATTTCCTTGCAGAATTGAAATTAATCGCTTATCTTTGCAATCAGAAAGAACATCGGAGACATGTTCTCCGTCTAAAGAAGACTCCTTGGAAGCAAACGGGCGCTTTATCTCGTCAATACTTCTGAGGAGTTTCGTTTTTTCTATCGGAGTAAGCGCATGGTCGTAGTAGGTATTGCCATTCTTTACACCAATAACCAGTTTTACCGTATAGTCAATACCATCCATTTGAAGTCCTACCACGAAATATCTAAAACAGTCATAGTCGTTCTTGTCTTTCTCATTCGCCTCTTCTGCAATAAATATGGAGTGCCTAATCAGTTCTGGTATTAGTGCTATGGATTTAAGGTGAGACATGTTTTCAGCATCGTGTCTGGTAACCTTTTCTGCACCTTTTCTCGTAATTCTGATGAGTTCGCCGGTATCATTGTTAAGGTAGTTCCCACGTAGGTTGTTGCGAATATGCTTTTCTGCCGACCTGTTGTTTAACGTATAGAACCCGTCATATTCTATTCCATTGGATATGACGGGTTTGCTATATTCAAGTTTCTGTAATTGCAGGTTGAAATTATCCGAATTCATTTTAACGCCTTCTAATATGTAGTGCTCCGCCCACCGGTTGACCTTTGGTCGACTTCTCTCACGACTCGGCAGAGTTGATGCAAGCACCGCTCTGCTCTCGCTGCTCGGTCAGCTCCGTCACCCTCAGATGACATCCCAGCCGCAACGGGCAGATGCGGGTACAAAAGTACGAATTTTATGTGAAACAAGAAAATATCTTTGGAATTATTTGCAAATATCGGGAATTATTCCCATCTTGGGTATAAAACGTTCTCATGCTGGGAATACGCAGCGAGGTTATGGTCGTCGATAGTGAGCCGTAATCTCGTTGGCAACGAGCCGTAACTTCGGAGGACTGAAGGTTACTTTTGGCACAAGAAATGGAGAGATGGGGAGATTGAGGTGGAAATCAGTGAGTTAGTGAAACGCTGAGAAGCGGATATATTCAGATGGATGCAAGATAAGTGCAGATACAGGAAGGAGTTGTGTTACCTATTCGTACCCCTTTTCTGAGATTAGGCAAATCGAGGAAAAATGGTAACGTTGGCAACATGAAGTAACTGAAAATCTGTAAGATGCGAAAATTTAACTCTTTGGGGGAGTTCTTCATTATTCGTCTGCGATTTGCGTGGAACAACTAAACTTCAAATTGGCTAATTTTGCAACGCAAAATTTAAGTGAAGTTGAACAATTAAAAGATTAGCACAATGAGAAGTACATTTTCAGTAATCTTCTACCTCAAGAAGGAGAAGTTGAAGAAGGATGGTACGAACCCAATCATGGGGCGTATCACAGTAGATGGCACGATGGCGCAGTTCAGCTGTAAGCTGTCATGTGACCCTGCCATATGGGAAGCAAAGGGTGGTCACGCCAAGGGCAAGACGATTGCAGCGCGAGATATAAACCGCGAGCTTGACAAAATAAAGGCCTCCATAGTAAAACACTATCAGGAAATCATGATTCGTGACGGCTATGTAACGGCAGAGAAAGTCAAGAACTCGTTTCTTGGCCTGGAATATCGCAAGCAGACTCTGATGTCAATTTTTGAGCAATGGAATATAGAGTATGCCAAACAGGTTGAGGGTGGTCTTAAGGCCAAAAAGACCTACGAGAGATACAAGGCTGTATATAAGCATGTCGGTGATTTCCTCCAGTCTCACTACCATGTATCAGACATAGCCTTGAAGGAGATCACGGTGAATTTTCTTAGCGACTTCGAGATTTTCCTCAAGACAGAGAAGCATGTGGCCCATAACACCGTGGAAACCTATGTAAAACCAGTGATGATGCTGCTACACCGTGCCCAGGAGAATGGCTGGGTGGCCCGCTATCCTTTTGGGGACTATCATATCCAGCGTGAAGAGCGTGAAAAGGGATTCCTTACCAAGGATGAGCTGCAGGCTGTAATGAACCTTCCCATAAAGAATGCCAAACGCTCTTATATCCGCGACCTGTTTGTGTTTTGTTGCTTCACAGGGCTGGCTTATATAGACTTGAAAAACCTCCGGGAAGAGAACCTTGTGAAAAACCCCGTTGACGGGAGTCTCTGGATTCGTACCCGCAGACAGAAGACTGGCGTTACCGAGACTGTCAAACTGCTGCCTGTAGCTTTGGGTATCCTTAACAAATACAGAGGATTGGGCGAAGATGGCAGGGTATTCGTCGTACCCTATTACAAGTCTGTCTTTGAAATGCTGAAGACGATTGCCAAGCACGCAGGCATTAAGAAAAACGTCACATGGCACATGGCCCGCCATACGATGGCAACCGTAATCTGTCTTTCCAACGGAATGCCACTGGAAGTAGTGTCATCCCTTCTCGGTCACAAGAACATCAAGAGTACTCAGATTTATGCAAAGATCACGCAGGAGAAGCTTGGCTGCGAGATTGATACCCTTGCATCGAAACTGGCGAAGATAGAACAGTTCGTTCCGAATATTGATTTGGTAGTAAAATAAAACACAGATAACTATGATGAAGAGAGACCTCATCGTGTTTGAGCACGAAAGATTTGAACTGACTGGATATGACATCTGGATGACAGCAGGCGAAATAGCCTCACTATTTTGCGTGACCATCATGAAGGTGCGAGGCATCGTGAACAGGATGCGGAAGCAACTGAGCGTCAATCTGGACTTGCTCTGCAAGTACGATTTGCTGGAAAATGGCTACAAGGACGAATTGTTCAGTCTGGAAGCCATTATTGCCATTTCGCTCTACATTGACACAGGCTTGGCGCAGGACTTCCGTCATTGGATATGCGACAGAACTACCAGAAGAAAGGAACGTGCCATGATAGTTTACTTCTAAACATGCTTGAAGCCCTGCTCGATTCACATCGGACAGGGCTTCTTGAAAATATAATGGAAATAGTAAAATTTGAATTCATCTGCTCAGCGACTTCTTGATGTCAGCCTTGATTTTCTCGTTCAGCTTACGCCGCATTTTGTCGATGAAGTATGTGTAGCTGTAGTCCGTCTCGCGCTCCTTGATAGCAACATAGAGACGGACATAGTCCTTGATAGGCTTCTTGCCGAAGAGCATGAAGATGGTATCGCACATCTTGCCGATAGGCAGTTCTCCGTTGTTGACACTTTCCGATTCCTTCAGAGCATACGCCAGTTCAACCAGTTCCGTGGTCTGTCCCGTCCACTCCACCTGCGGCAGCACAGAGCCTTTGCAAGTTGATTCCTTCATCAGTTCGTCGGCCATCCCCTGCAGTTCTTTCAGCAACATGGATGCCTTGGCGGCATACGCTCCCGTCTCGTTCTGCTGTTCCTGAAACATTGTCAGTTCAGCTTCCGTATAGGCGAGCATGATGTTCATGTCTGCCTTGCTGACCGCTTTCCGGCTTTGGCTCACAGCCAGTTCGATAAACTTGTTATAGTCAGCTCTGATGCTGGCGTTGTTGCCCGATTCCAAGTCACGGAAGAAGTCCGTGTCCGTCAATATGTTGTATGTCATTGCTTACTCTTTTTACTTGTTACTAAATGCTTTTGTTTGCGACCGCATTTGTAACATAAGCATGGGTGCAAGCATAAAGGACTCGTTATCAGACAAGTTCTTTGCAACTGCTTGATAACGAGCGGAATTAAAATGTGTTAATAAAAAACGGGCTGAAAATGTCCTTGAAAAAGTGTGTAAACGTTACACACAGTGTGTAAATTTTACACACTTTTTGAAAATCCAATCTCTCATCCTACCTCAATATGATAATCCTCTATCTTGTTATATAGGGTTTTCCGGCTCATTCCCAACTCCTGAGCCGCACGAGACTTGTTGTTGCCGTTCCTTTTCAGGGCTGCAATGATGCTTTCTTTCTCTGATTCCGCAATAGTATGGCTGCAACGAGATTCGGCTACTGTGATATTCAGATGCTCTGCCCTGATCTCGTCTTCATGGTTTCTTGCAATAGTAGTCTTGATAACATTCACCAGTTCCCGCACATTACCGGGCCAGTGATAGTTCGCCAGTTTTGCCCTTGCCTCCTTGTCCAGTTTCCTCTTCTTCGGGTCGAACTGTTCCATGAAGAACGTTGCCAATGGAATGATGTCGTCCTTTGTGTCTCTCAGAGGCGGGGCAAATACCTCGCCCTCACAGATGCAGTCCTTGAACTCCCGCAACATAATGCCCCTTGCTACTGCATCCTCTGGGCTTACGCACGAAGTCGACACGACGTTGAACCTGACAATACGGTACTTATTGGATCCCACTCGCATATATCTTCTGTTTTCCAACACATCCACCAGCATGTCCTGCACATCCAACGGCATCTTATGCACGTTCTCCAAGAAGAGGAAGCCACCATTGGCTACCTCAAGGATTCCGTCCGACGAACTTACAGCACTGGCGAATGCTCCCTTCTGATGCCCAAAGAAGTATTCCTCCACATGCTCCATTCGCGCCAAAGCACTACAATCAACATGGGCATACTGCTGCACACCAGACATAGCCATCAAGTCCTCTGCCAAGTGTTGCCTGCCCGTACCACTTTCACCTGTAATAACCAACCTGATGCCTGTGGCCGCATATTCCTTGATGTCACTATAAACCCTCTGGAATGCCTCGCTCTGCCGATGGAATATCGCCTGACTTTCCTGCATATCCAAACGGTTCTGCTCGTCCATGATGTCCTTGATCCGTGTGTAGAACTTTTCATCCATCTGGTCTTTGGGTATATAGCTCTTTGCCCCAAGCTCCAGCGTCTCAATGGAGTTTTCCATTGTGCCGTAGCCCGTCATTAGGAAGAACATCTGGTGATAGCCCTGTCGCCGCATCCATCGCAGGATGTCCGTACCGCTCCACCCTGTTTCGTCCTTCAGCACCAAGTCCGCCAGCACCACATCGTTTCTTCCGGCATGTTCTATGAGCCATTTGGCTTTCTTCACGTTGTAGCAGCCTACAGCCTCAATGCCCATGCTCCGCAGAACCTCACAGACAGACTCGCAGTATGACTTGACATCATCAACAACGATTACCTTGCTCATCTTCCTTGTCCAGTTTCTTCTGAGCTTCGCGAATAACGATCTCGGCCATCTTGTCAATCTCGGCCATATACTCTCCAAGTCGCATTGCGGCATTGGCATCCTTCTTTTTGGCAATCTCCATCACAGGGTCAACCAGCACACCAATGCGATACAGCACCCAACTGCTTTTCAAACTGTGAGTCCAACCGTTCATGCCGTCGAAGTCCATCTTCTCAACAGCCTGATGAAGTCCGTCCACAGCCTCGCGGGTCTCTTCTATCAGATATTGTGCTACAGACTTGCGAAGCTGCGAGAAATCAGGACTCACGACGTTTGTCTTTTTGGCAATCACCTCATTGATGAGCCTCACCGTCGTTTCTGTCTGAGCCATTTTCGGGACATACTCGTCGAATCCTGCTGCCATCAAGTCCTCCCTGACATCCTCTGCAGAAGCCGTTGAGACCACCACAGGCACTGTCTGACTGTTACCCACTTTCGATTTTCTCATCAGTCTCAGTATCTCCAGGCCGCTCTTTCCAGGCATCTGTAGGTCGAGCATCACCAGCGAGTATTTCGTCTCACGCAGCATATCGAAAACCTTACTGCTGTCGCTACAGATGTCACAGTCGAATCCGTTCTGCTGCAAGATTCCTTGCATCATCAAGAGCCATGTCTTGCTGTCGTCAACGATTAACAACCGTTTCTTCTCAGAAGAAGCCTTTACGACAGTCTCAGCAACAGGTTCCTCCATCCGTTTAGCCACCTTCAGCGGTAATCGGACAACAAAAGTCGTTCCCTCGTCAGTGGAACTATATGTTATCGAACCATCCATCAAGTCAACCAACATCTTGGCTGTAGAGAGACCTATGCCAAAACCGTCCTTCCCTGTTGCCACACCATTCGAAAGGCGGGTAAACGGGGTGAACACCCGCAGTCTGTCTGAATCCTTGATGCCAATGCCCGTATCGCTGACAGTGATATTCAGCGAGCCGTCAAGATAAGCCATCCCAAGACTGACGCTACCCTCTTTCGTAAACTTGAAGGCATTGTCGAGCAGATTCATGGCGATATGGCTAATTTTGTCGAAGTCGCCATTCAATACAACATTCTGGAGTTCCGACTTCTCAAACTTGATCTCATTCTCTGATGCCCTCAACTCAAAAGCATTCGTCAGCTCATTTGACAATTCAACCAGGCTGAAATCCCTTGGCTTCAATGTCTCCCTGTTACTTTCCAACCTGAAATATGCGAGCAACTGGTCTATCATATTTCTCAAATGATTGGCAGAGAAACTTATGGCACTGACATACTTCTCACTCTTTGTCGGTGTTTGCTTCTCCAAGTCATTATATCCAATGATGATGCTCAGCGGTGTCCGCAGGTCGTGCACAATGGCATACATCATCTTGCGACGGTTCTCCACCAACAAGCGGTTCTTCTCAGATTCATCTTCCAATTGTTTCATCACCTTCGCCCTGCGCCATGAGTTGCCGAAGTTCAGAAGGAACACCACAAGGAGAAAGGTCATGCCGCCCATAAAGGTCGTCTGTCCTATATTGCTGGCTTTCCCCAGCATCTGCGAAGCCTTTTTCTCCGCCTTGTCATCATCCTCGTCCAGAATCTTGCTCATGTTTACGTCCAACCACTTGTTGACTTCCACCAGACTGTCGTTGAGGATGCCCAGGTTGATTTTGCAAAGCTCCTTGTCGATAAAAGCCACTTCATTGATGGACGGCACCGTCACCGTTCTGTTCTTGCTCTTCGATGTAACTTCCTCCCTGCTGCTCCTGAACACATGCCCCGTATAATGCTTGACGTAGGTTTCAGTGTCCTTTACCGTCACTTTCTTATCTTCCCTAAGATGCTCGTCATTGGCATTTCGCTCTTGGGTGGTTGAATATATCTCGGATAGCAGATGCCCTTTCAGACTAAGAGCCGTCTTCACAGAGTCAATCTTTGTTCTTGTATAGAAGTAGCCAAGCGAGTCAATCCTATCAAGAGCCAGTGAAAGTTTCTTTTGGTATTCGGTAGAGTCCGAAGGAGTCCATTCGTGAACACTCTCACCCAAATGATCCAGTTGCGAGGTGCTTTTCAGTGCGCCATGAATAGTTTTGTACTGTTCCTGACTGTCTGCCGACTCTATGATTACGTCTTGTAAGAGATGCCAACGCCAGCATCCGAAGGCGAATATTCCAACAAACAGTCCAACATTGATGACATTGGTCATCAGAAGATCTAACTTCGTTCTTGTCATAATAGCCTATAAACTTAGAGGGATTTTACCCTAAAACAATCTATAATCTTGTGTACAAGCTCCGCTTATTACGGATTTCAGGGTGCAAAATTACAAAATTCATGGCAAACGAGAAAGGCTGTGAACGCACAAAATGCATATAAAGTGTATAATTTACCCCAAACGACACTAAAGATAGCATCGTCTGGGGTAAAAACAGGGCTATAACTACACTTTCATGCCCTTACGCTTTATGTCGCCAACATCCCTATCAGGAGATGGCTCCGCAACGGACATGGAGGCTTTCTTATCCTCACCCTGTGACTCCTTGGCATCCTTATCATCCTGCTTCTCGGATTTGCTTGGTGCGAGGTCGAGCGTAATCTTGCGATCGAGAGCGGCCAGTTCGTTCTTCAGGTCACGGAGTTCCGTTTCCTTTTTCCATTCCTTGTTAATCGTTGGCATGAGCTGCTTCAGGTCACGTTCCATCGACTCAATACGGGTCTTGTACTGCGCAATGTACTCAGGTATCTTCTCCAAGGCGCGAAGGAAGTGAGTGGCTGCAGCGTCCTTGTCCTTCATGGCCATCTGGCCGTTATTGAAGCGGTAGATGTAATTGCCATGCACGGAAAATCTGTTTTCAAGAAATGGCAGGCCACCCTTTTGTACTTCTTCCGTACAGACCTTTATAGGAAAGCCGAATGCCTCGCCGATTTCCTTGGGTATGCCCTTCGTGTCCGTTTTGTTGGCAATCTGCTGTAACTTGGCTCCCAATGCCTCGAAGTCATCGTATGTCTTGCCATCAATGGTTACGGCATTGATGACATTCCCGAGTCCGTCGTGCTTGACGTTCTTCTCGAAGACCTTCTGGTCTGCCTGCATCTTCGACAGAATATCCTTGTCTCTCGTCAAGTCATTCTGTTTGGTATCCACCTCCAACTCTACCGTCCGCCTTGCCTTCATGAAGCTCTTGCGCTCACTCTCCAGAGCAGTGATTCTCTTCTCCAGTTTCGCCTTGTCAAGCAAATCGGTGTTGCCCGACAGGATAGCCATGTACTCCGAGAAGTTCATGCCCGATTTCTCGTCCATGCCTCCCTCGTCGATGGTACGCGCTCCCATTGCGCCAGACTTCAGCTGCGTGATGAACATCTGCTTGTTGTAGAGCAGATTGAACTTATAGGCATCCAGTGTACGCTCTACAGCGTAAATATGCACATCCACCTTGTTCCCTGCAAACATCTTGGCAACCTCATTGCCTTTTCTGACCGCACGACCATTGCGCTGTTCAAGGTCGCTTGGTCTCCAGGGACTATCGAGATGATGAATCGCCACAGCCCGTTTTTGGGCGTTTACGCCAGTACCCAGCATCGATGTGGAGCCGAACAAAACTCGCACACGTCCTTCGTTCATGGCAGCGATGACGGCCTTCCGTGCCTTCTCGTTCTTGCACTCCTGTATGAAGCGTATCTTGTCGGCAGGGATGCCGTAGTCCTCCACCAGTTTCCGCTTGATTTCGGAATAGACAGACCATCCGCCACCGGGCTGATACGTTCCTAAGTCGGAGAATACGAACTGCGTACCCTTCTGCTCGTCGAACTTCTTGTAATACTCGGCAATGGTAGCCGCACAGTGCGATGCCTTGTTGTCGGGATGGTCGCCATACGACGGGTCTATCATGCGCATATCAAGGGCCATCTTTCGGGCATAGTCCGTGGCAATGAGCATCTTTGCCTTCTCTTCCGTCTCACTCAACGGCCCACGACCAAGAATTGTAGCGTCCCCTGTCTCGGCAAACTTCATCAGTTTCTGAATGAAGACTTCCTGATCAGGTGTCGGCTTGATGTTGTGCAGTATCTCGTTCATCTCCGGTCTGTCCACACCCACGTCCTTTGCCGTGCGGTAGTCGGTAATCTCATTGTAGAACTGCGCCAGTTCCGGCACCTTGATGAAGTATCTGAACCGCT